>Ga0272440_1003619_pt1 | contig 11452 bp, 7 predicted proteins | sample SSMMMBAug17_FD_192440 | JGI IMG/M metagenome (GOLD analysis project Ga0272440, IMG submission 192440) | Marine sediment archaeal communities from Little Sippewissett salt marsh, Falmouth, MA, United States - SSM-MMB-Aug17 | ecosystem: Environmental > Aquatic > Marine > Wetlands > Sediment ... | reverse complement strand
AAGAACGTGTAGGGGCGAACCTTGTGTTCGCCCATCGTACATAGGAACGAAAGCGTTATTAGTTCGAGGGCGAACATAAGGTTCGCCCCTACATCGGGCTGGCACATAAGTAAATGGGGAACTTATTTTTCGAGTTTTCCTTACCGAATAACCTTGGATAGTTTTGTCGCTTCTTCAATAAGATCCGATTGAAAAAATGAAAACAGGCCAATGATTAAAGCAATAAGACCAATAATAATCCATATAAACAAAAGATTATTTTTCGGACGTTGATCACGTGTAATGCTTTCAGCAAAGTATGCACGCGGAAACAATTTTTTTGAGTTTTTTGGTTTTGTTCTCATGATTAATACCTTTATCACAATGTACGAAATATTAAAACCTTCGGAATTATTCTTTATATAGAATATATTCAATTATTGAAATTATAATAAATAAATTATTTAATTTATATACAATTTATGGTTTAGTGTCAAGAGCAATGCTAAGGAACTCTCTGAAAATAACTTTCCCATTATTGACATTGTTCGTTTTGAGGTAATTGTACTGTAGAGACGTAGCATGCTACGTCTCTACAGTACAAAAGCCCCCATGAACATTTTAAAAGGGGAAGGAATGCTCGGAAAATAACATGCTCATTTTTCATGATCGTACAAAAAATTGATATTTCATTGATACCAACTGTTGATTATGATAAATTCTGATGAAGTAAGCGATCATAAATTTTCGGGTAGATCGTAGTAAATTTTTTGTTATGCGTCTGGTTGGTCGAACCTTATGTTCGCCCGCTGGACAAAAACCGGTATCAAATCTATGAACAAAACCAATGTAGGGGCGAACCTTATGTTCGCCCTCGAACTAATAACGCTTTCGTTCCTATGTACGATGGGCGAACACAAGGTTCGCCCCTACACGTTCTTGGCACATAAGTAAATGAGGAATTTGTTTTTCGAGCATTCCTTAGCGCATTTTTTAGATGGTTCAAAACGACGAAAGGTGGTTCACAATGAAAGATCAAAAACTCATTCGATTTGTGACTGGGCGATAAAAACAATTCTAAGAGATAAAGCAAATTTTGATGTTTTAGAGGGATTTTTTAGCGCACTTCTGAAAGAAGACATTAAAGTCGTTCAACTATTAGAAAGTGAGTCGAACCAGGATACACCCAGACAAAAATTTAATCGAGTGGATATTATGGTGCAGGGCAGCAATCAGAAACATATGATTATTGAAATCCAAAACGAACATGAGGCTGACTTTTTAGAACGATTACTTTTTGGAACAGAGCGGATAGGTCTACAAGTGTATACATTTTTTTTCTTAGCCCTAAAAGGGCGGCAACATACCAGCCCAGGGCAACGCCCTGGGTAAAGATTAACTTATAGACCTATGCGCCCCTTTTTGATATTGTTCGTTTTGAGGTAATTGTACTGTAGAGACGTAGCATGCTACGTCTCTACGCGAACTTATTTTTTGTACGATTATGAAAAATGAGTATGTTATTTTCCGAGCATTCCTTAGGAATGCTCGAAAAATAAGTTCCCCATTTACGTATGTGCCAGCCCGATGTAGGGGCGAACCTTATGTTCGCCCTCGAACGAATAACGCATTCGTTCCTATGTACGATGGGCGAACATAAGGTTCGCCCCTACATTGGACTTGTAAATAAGAAAATGAGGAACTTATTATTCAATCATTCCTTACCAGGGTGATGGCACATTTTCTATTCCAATCTTATTGGGATATTGCTCCAGCGAGACGATTTCTTCTTCAGAAAGCAGCCATCCAAGACCTTTATAACGATAATATAACCCCACTTTCTTTTCCCGCCAATAGGATATTGATAGCACATCGTTGCCAGGATCCACAGCAATGCTATTTGGATAATGCGAAAGAACTCTGCCACCAACCCAAACATTTCCAACAAGAGGCAATGTCTTAAAAATAACTAAAATATATTTGCCATCAGTAATGTCAGATGTATCCGCAGCCATTGAAGTCACAGAAGATATGACCATATAACACGTGTTTTCTTCGATGGTTGAATCCGCAATACCATACAATTGTCCGGGGTCAATAATATCTGCAACATCATTCACAGAGTCTCCCATTTGATCCACAATCCAGTTTATCAATCCATCATTAAAAAAGTCAACAAGGCTGAAAACAAAGGGATTTTCATCATTTTCTAAAACACTGTCCTTGCTCAAACAAACTGAGCTTCCGCCTACATTTGTCACGCCTGGAATGCGAATACCAGCAGAATTAACATAAATCATCCCACTATTTTTAGTAAACAAAATTTTTGTTTTACCAGCATACCAGGTTTCCTGTTCACTTTCGCCACCACCGATTGGGTTCAATGCTTCAAGGCCATTCGCATGAACTTTGAATGGATAAATTTTATTGCTCACAACCATAAGCAGATCGCCTTGTGGTGAAATGGCGATATCATAATTGTTTAAATCCAGTATATCAGAATCGATTTTATGAGAATCCCCTATCAATTGACCATCAAACGAGTATGTCCTGACCTGGGCAAATATATGTCCGCCAATTGATGTTGCAATCATATAAATGACATCTTTTTCAGGATCAATTGTAATGCGAAAGCCTCGAAAAAGATCGGTTAAGCCTTGATTGATTTTAAAACTTTTGATCATTTCAAGTGTAGTGGAATCATATATTTCAATATTACTGTTTACATTTGTCAGATGCGTATATGTCAGTACAATCAGTTTTGATTCATCAGCGGATAGCGCCATATCTCTTGTACGCCTGATTTCAAGAAAATGTGATTCAAGTGCAATCATTTGCGTGGTCTTATTCACTAAATCAACCATGCAAAATTGACTATCTTCCCCACCGGTCACAAATGCTCTGGTGCCATCAGAAGTGATGACAATTTTTTGTGGTTTATTAATGCCTGAAAGCGTTAATGCGGTTTGATTGAGATCATCCGCATTAATCAGAACAATATCGCCATTGTTACCTAAAAGATTCGAGGTTGCAATTGTAACGACCTCGGTTTCGGGGTTCTGGTCTGGCATCCATCCCATTGCAAAAACCTTTGCACCGAATGTCAATACAAAAATTGAGACAATCATATGAACAATGGTTACCCTTTTTACTTTTAAAAATGTTTTCATGTTTTCCTCCTTTTAAATAAAAAATCTTTTGATGTAATGGATGTAAATAAAAGTTACATTTACATCGTTAATATCATCATCTTATTATTTTCAAACAAAATGATAAACTTATTCTTTTTATCGCCAGATCGTTCCCAAACGCCTGTTATTTTATTTTTTGCTCCGGATTTTCTTTTCCAGGATTTTTCCTTATGAAAAGTGATTTGCTGCGCAGCGATTTTTTTTACTTGATACATCACAGAGTCCGCGTTTGGTCTCAAGAACGTCAATATGTTTGAGGTGGAATTAAATGTATATGTTCCATTTTTTACTGAACTGTCTCCTTTTTTTCCAGTCCAAGAAATTTTTTTGTCAATACCCGATATATGAAATATGCCTTCCACATTTTGAGGATTATTCGTTTTGCCTTCAACAATCATCTGTCCATTTGGCGATTTTAAAGTGAGTGAAAAATGGTCGTCTGACAATTTTCCAATAATCGTTGATAAACCAGATAACGTTGTTAATTCTCCAAAACCGGTAATGCGTCCTGAATCAGCCATATTAATAAAAGCACGGCCGGTTCGTTTTTCACCATTTAATACACTGGTAACAAACCAGACACCGGACATATCAATTCCAGGCAAATCTTTTTTTTCATCTCGAATAATAAAATGAATCGTGTTATCTTCAAATAAAACCATTTGATACTGTGTACGTTCAATATCAGTTTTCCAGATACCATAAATAGAGTTTGCTTTTGCTTTCGCTCTTGTCCATATTTGTCCGGTGTTTAATTTCATCATCGTTGCAGTGATTTCAGTCACCCGATATTCCTGTGATGTGCCATCACGCAATTCTACAGATAAGACATTTGTCTTTGAATTAAAGGCGTGTTTTCCCTCCTTTATGTTTACATTAAGCTTTGTTCCAAAAAATTGTTTTTGTTTTGAATGGGGCGAAAAAGTAAAAACGCCAGACAGCTTTTTTCCATCTGGTGAAATAATTCCTTTAACCTGTAATCGTTGATATTCTGATTTTGTCGATTTTGCCCATAAATTAAATGACAAGCCATGTGTCTTACCATAGATTCTGCACATCCCTGGTAACGATTGAAGTTCAGCAAATCCTCTGATTTTCCCCTTAGAATCTCTTGAAATATAGGCAAAACTTGTTTTCTTTTGCCCCTTTTCATTACTTACGATTTTCCAGATACCATTAATCATTAAATCATTCGCAGTGTTCGTTTTCGAAAGCTCCGCAAATGCACTAAAATTGATCTGGCACATAAAAAAAATGATACAAAAATAACTTATTTTTTGGTTCATAAAATGATTCCTTTTTCGTCATGAATTTAATTTTTTAGGAATGCTCGGAAAATAACATGCGCATCTTTCATGATCGTACAAAAAAATAAGGTCGTGTAGAGACGTAGCATGCTACGTCTCTACAGTACAATTACCTCAAAACGAACAATCTCAATAATGGGGAAGTTATTTTCAGAGCATTCCTTAGGGATTCTTTGATAATCAGTCTCCCATTTTAAAATGCGCGTCTTTCCAATAATTTAACATTACGCATAAGCGTATTACACTGACCATTTTTAACTATTTGTTATATTAAAATAAATTTAAAGGAAGCAAAATTTGTGCCAGAAATTTTCTATGTAGGGGCGAACCTTATGTTCGTCCTACAGCCAAGGGCTTGACTCACAAAAAGGTTTGTGGTAGGTTTAATTCACTGATTGCAGCATTTAAAAAATTCTGTGATGTTTATGAAACGCTTGAAACATGAGCAATATGAATATTGGTATGGCTTTTGCAAATTGAATGCTGCTATGAATCAGCCCTGCCAGAAAAGAGACTGTGCCATTATTTAACCAGCCCTAAACACATAAAAAGGTAAAGGTATGCAAAAAAGAGCTTTTTGGAAAAACTCAAAATTTAGTTGCCATGTTATGAAATTACTTATGTCCATTCTTTTTTTGTCTCAATTGAATTTTGTATCAGCCGCACAAAATCAGTATCAAACTGAACAGGTGCTCCTTCAACTCAAGTGGGCGCATCAATTTCAATTTGCCGGCTATTATGCTGCACAAGAAAAAGGGTTCTACAAAAATGAAGGTCTTGATGTTGTTTTGCGGCAAAGAGAACCAGATAAGAACAATATTCATCAAGTTTTAAATGGCGAAGCAGAGTATGGCATCGCTGATTCAATACTCTTGCTATATCGAATGCGCGGCACACCTTTGATATTGCTTGCGCCAATTTTCCAACAATCTCCACTTGTTTTTATTACACTTCGAGAATCTGGAATCGACAGTCCATATCAATTTAAAGGCAAACACGTGATGATGTATCCCAAAGGGACTGATGGTATCCAGCTTGAGGCGTTGTTTAATGAGCTTGGAATTCAAGAATCTGATTACATTTCAGTCCCCAAAACAGCCAATCCGGATGTACTTGAAAAATCTATGGTTGATGTTTATCCCGGTTATCTGGCAAATGAGCCTTTCTACTTTCATAATAAAAATATCGACATTAATATAATTGATCCGAAAAACTATGGCGTAGATTTTTATGGAGATATGCTTTTTACTACGCAAGATGAAGTTGATAACAATCCGGATCGTGTGGATCGATTTGTCCGCGCCAGTCTGAAAGGATGGCGCTATGCACTGGATCACATCGATGAACTGATTGATATTATCATTCAAAAATATGGTACAGGAAAATCTCGTGAAGCCTTAGAATATGAAGCTGATATTATTCGACGTATGATCAAACCCGATTATATCGAAATTGGCAAAATTGATCTTGGACGATTGCAGTATATTGCAAATGCTTTTAAACGTTTGGGATTTATAGATAATGATCAGATTCCTGATGGTTTTATTAAGAATCGCTTAAAAGAAAGTCCCATTCAATTAACATCTGATGAAAAAAAATGGCTGCAGGATCACCCTGTTATCCGGGTTGCCAATGAACAAGATTGGCCGCCATTTGATTTTATGAAACATGGCGTTGCATGCGGCTTTTCCATTGATATTATTAGGTTGATTGCAGCAAAAACCGGTCTTAAAATTAAATTTATCAATGGATATTCATGGAAAACCCTGCTTGATATGGGCCAGTCTAAAAAAATCGATTTGTTTCCGGCAATTTGGAAAACTGAAAATCGAGAAGTATTCCTTAACTTCCTAAAACCTTATATTGATACACCATATATAATGGTTGTGCACGAAAGTGATAATCAAATTCAAAAAATTGAGGATTTGAAAGGATATAAATTAGCTGGAATTAAAGGGTTTGCAAGCACTGAATATATCAAGAAATACTACCCAAACATTATTCTTACTGAAGTTACCAGAGCTGCTGAGGGGTTACGATTGGTCAGTTATAAAAAAGTAAAAGCGTATCTGGGGTCTTATGGTGAAACCGACTATATCATCCGAAAAAATATGATCGCAAACTTGAAAATCGCTGGTGAAACCACCTTAGGCGGACGTATGCAGGCTTCAAAACTCCATATTGCTGTCAGGAAAGACTGGCCTGAACTTTATGGAATTATTGACAAGGCATTAAATGCGATTACATCAGATGAAGTGGATCATTTAAAAATGAAATGGATCAGCTTTGATATTAAAACAGCATCGCTTTCATTATCAAAACAAGAACAGGAATGGCTTAGAAATCACAGGTCCATTCGGGTTGCGTTTGATGTTGATTATCCACCTGTCGTATTTGCAGCGCCTGATGATACAATCGATGGTATTTGTGGTGATTATCTCAGAAAAATGAGCAGCTTGCTTGATATCAAATTTGAGGCGATCAGACAAGATTTAACTGATCATACGTTGTCACACATTCATCATAAAAAATATGATTTCTATGCAGCAGTGTCTCCAACTTCAGATTTGAAAAAATGGTTCAATTTTACTGATCCCTACCAAATATTTCCCCTTGTAATCGTTACCAGAGAAGAGGTCCCATATATCGGCAACCTGACCGATTTAACCGGTCGAAAGGTCTCTGTCGTTCACAACTATGCTGCCCATGATATCATGAAAAGGAATCATCCGGATCTAAAATTACTTTCAAAAATGAATGTTAAAGAAGCCCTCATTTCTGTTCAAGATAACAGTGCGTTTGCATTTATTGGAAATATGGCTGTTATCAATCATATTATTAAAAGAGAGGGGCTTAGCGGGCTGAAAGTTTCAGGAGGAACACCCTATAAAATTAAAATGGCGATGGCTGTACCTAAGAATAACACCATTTTGTTGGAAATGCTTCAAAAAGCACTGCATGGGATACCATCCCAAGAAAAAAGTGAATTCAATCGCAAATGGATTCATGGCTATTCTGATTTACAGGATTATTCCCTGGTATTGAAAATTAGTCTGGCGGCCTGTGTGATTGTTTTCATTATCCTTTATTGGAATCGTCGCTTGCATTTTATGACCAGAGAATTACGTAATGCAAAAATTGAAGCTGATAAAGCCAATCGTGCAAAAAGGGATTTCTTGGCAAATATGAGTCATGAGATAAGAACACCGCTCAATGCAATCATTGGCATGATTCATTTATCGCTGCAAACGCCATTGACTCCCAAACAGCAAGATTATCAAAATAAAATCTATCGTTCTGCCAATGCATTGCTGTGCCTTATTGAGGACATTCTCGATTTTTCAAAGATTGAAGCCGGTAAATTGAATATGGAAATTCGTGATTTTTCCTTGAATGAAGTGGTTGAATACCTGTCATCAGTAATCAAATCAAGAAGTTCTGAAAAGGGATTGGCTTTTTCCTTGAACGTTTCCAAAAAAATTCCAAACAGTCTAAAAGGAGATCCTGTCCGCCTTGGTCAGATATTGCTTAACTTATCGACAAATGCAGTCAAATTTACTGATAGGGGCAAAATTTCGGTGAGTATTCAACTTTTGGATAAAAATGATGAAAAAGTGGTTTTGGGGTTTTCAGTTCGAGATACAGGGATTGGAATGACAAAAGAGCAGACACATCAATTGTTTCAGCCATTTCATCAAACCGATGCTTCTATCACGCGAAAATATGGTGGAACCGGTCTGGGACTTGCGATCAGTAAACGTCTCATTGAAATGATGAATGGGCATATTCAGGTAGACAGCCTTCCTAATGAAGGAACTGAATTTTACTTTACTGCCAGTTTTGGTTGGTCTGATATGAAAATATCCTCAAAAAATCTTGATATTCCAAAGCATTTGGTAAAAGAATTGCTTTCAGAAAAGCATGTATTGTTGGTTGAAGATAATGAAATCAATTTGCAGGTCGCTCAAGAATTATTGGAAGGTGTTGGCATTAAAATTAGTGCTGCTGAAAATGGAAGACAGGCTGTTGCCCTTGTTCGAAATCATTCTTACGATGCGATTCTTATGGATATTCAAATGCCAGAAATGGATGGTTATACAGCCACACAGCATATTCGAAATCAGCATCCACTAAGCGATTTACCGATAATAGCCATGACTGCCAATGCTTTGGCCGGTGAACGAGAAAAGTGCTTGAGTGCTGGTATGAATGATCATATCTCAAAACCTGTCAAACCTTTAAATCTTTTTGAAACATTGATTCGGTGGCTAAGACCTGATATAGATTTCAATCAGGCTCAGGCGTCTTTATCTCAACCAGCAGATAAAATACAGGACCAACAAGACAGGCTGCCATCCAAATTACCAGGGATTGATATAAAAACTGGACTGGCTTATATGAATAATGATATGAATCTATATTATAAAACCTTGAACAATTTTCAAAAAAAGTTTCACGATATCTATGTGAATATTCAGACCGAGCTTGCAAATAATGATTCTCACACAGCACAACGCCTGGCACATACATTCAAATCGCTGGCTGGAAGCATTGGGGCAAAAAAGCTGGGGTCCATTGCTTCGGACCTGGAAGATGCGATACATGAGACGAATGAAAAACTAATTTCAATAAAAATTGAAGAACTTAAAAACGAACATCAGATTGTACTAAAATCACTTGAGAATATCCTGGCTCACAACATCCCTTCTGAAAAAACTGAAGTTTTGAATCAACAAAATGTCAATAACAAAGAATTGAAGCAAATTATTAAGGATCTTTCATTACACATTAACGAGGGGAATTCTGAAGCGATGGATTTGATTGTTACATTGGAACAATTACCCCAATTATCAGATATTTTGAATGATATTCGAGAATTAAAGACGCAGGTCGATGATTATGAATTTGACGCTGCCAGCATCACTTTAAATCAAATTGTCAATAAATTGTGTCTTTCCGGTAAGCATACTTGACTTGTGGCTAAATCATAAATCAATCAGTCAATCATGATTTAAGAAAGGACACATAAAATGACATGATGACATATCGGGCAGCATAAAGGAAAACTCTGATCATAACATGCTCATTTTTCTTGATCGTACAAAAAAACAAGCGTGTCTAGAGACGTAGCATGCCATGTCTCTACGATACATGTACCTCAAAACGAACAAGATCATTAATGGGAAAGTAATTTTTTAGAGTATTCCAAAAGAGATATAAAAATGGATAACAAAGAAAAACTGGCAAAAGTATTGATTGTTGATGATGAAAAAATCAATTTGGATGTTCTGATTGGTTTACTGAAACCCTATTACCGAACAGTGGCTGCAAAAAGTGGTGAACAGGCGTTTAAACGACTGGAAATCCCCCCTTTACCTGATCTGATTCTTATGGATATCATGATGCCTGGTTTGGATGGTTATGAAGTCTGTCGAAAACTAAAAGAAAAAAATACAACACGAGATATCCCTGTCATATTTATTACAGGAAAAAATGATGAGCAAGACGAGGCAAAAGGTTTTCAGGCCGGTGCAGTTGATTATATTACCAAGCCTTTCAGTCCTTTAATCGCTTTAGCGCGTGTAAAAACACATATCGAACTGAAAAGGCGGGGGGATATGCTTGAGCGGCTTGCGGGACTTGATGGTCTAACTGGCATTCCAAACCGAAGGAATTTCGATCAGTTTTTGGATGCCGAATGGAAACGATCTATTCGATATAACCATATAATATCATTGATTATTATGGATATTGACTTTTTTAAACTTTATAATGATCACTATGGCCATACTGAAGGTGACGAATGCCTTAAAAAAGTAGCAAAAATCATTTCAAAGTCCATGATTCGAAGTACTGATCTATCAGCGAGGTATGGTGGAGAAGAATTTGCCTGTGTTTTACCAGAAACAGATTATGAAGGTGCCATAACTACAGCAAGTCGAATAATGAAATCAATTCAAGACATGGGAATTCCACACGAAAAGTCACAGATAGCAGCATCTGTGACAGTCAGTATTGGTGTTGCAAGCATGCGCCCACAACACAATGAAAACGCATTGGATTTAATTGAAATGGCAGATAAAGCCTTGTATAAAGCGAAAGGAAATGGCCGCAATCAAATTGCGGGAGATAAACGTTAATCCCGATGATCAGGGATAACCATTGAGCAACTTTAATGTTTTTCCTGGCTGACCCGAAGTCATCAAAGCAGTTCCAATTAGAAATGCATTGATGCCCTCCTTTTTCAGGTATGTTATTTGATCGGTTGTCGATACCCCACTTTCTCCAACCACGCAAATTGAATCGGATATTTTTTTTCTGAGCGTTGCACTCGTTTGAATGTCTACGTGCATGGTTTTTAAATTTCGATTGTTAATACCAATTAATTCGGGGTCAAGTTTTAAAACAGTAAAAAGTTCTTCCTCATTGTGAACTTCAACAAGTGGCACCATCCCAAATTGCATACACAGATCAAACATTGATTGGAGCTTTTCAAATTCAAGCGCTGCAGCAATCAACAATACTGAATCCGCTCCCCCAGCACGTGCTTCAACGATTTGAATGGGGTCTATAATAAAATCTTTGCGTAAAACAAGAATATCTATTGTCTGGCGTATTTTTTTTAAATCCTCAATACAACCATTGAAATAGTCTCCTTCGGTCAGCACCGATATAGCAACTGCACCATTGTCCTGATATTGACTGGCAATGCTGACAATATCTGCATTTTCCAGAATCATTCCCCTGGATGGCGATGCTTTTTTGATTTCCGCAATCACTGGTATGTGTTTACATGATCCAATCGCTTTTACCAGTGATCGTGCTGGCGGTTGTTGTTTTGCAATGGCTTCCAACTCTTTTTCACTGGTTTGTTTTTTTAATGCGGCCACTGCATGGGCTTTTTTGTTTAATATTTGTTGTAATATTGTCATTATATTGCCTTCTGAACAGGATGAACCTTATAGATCATTAGAG
>Ga0272440_1003618_pt1 | contig 11456 bp, 1 predicted proteins | sample SSMMMBAug17_FD_192440 | JGI IMG/M metagenome (GOLD analysis project Ga0272440, IMG submission 192440) | Marine sediment archaeal communities from Little Sippewissett salt marsh, Falmouth, MA, United States - SSM-MMB-Aug17 | ecosystem: Environmental > Aquatic > Marine > Wetlands > Sediment ... | reverse complement strand
AGGTCGTGGCTTGTTGGGATTGTATTTTTTTCAGGTGCTGCTTTATTTTTGGGTTTCATGCTCTGTTTCCTTTTTGATTTGATGAATTGTATTTTAAACGAATGATTTGTTTGCGTCAAGGGCAGTTTACGAAATATGGATCATGACTAATTGTGAATAATTAGGGTCAGATTAAAATTAAGCTAAATTTTATTACTCTGACCCCATTTATTATTCAATTTTTTCAATTTTCCATCGAACAAATTCAACCCAAATGTAAGCGCCATAATGGGAAAGTTATTAAATTGTGGTTTCTTATTCAATCAATCATTCACTCAGGAATATACCTCAAAATATAAGCCTCAATATCTTCCGGTAACCACCGCGATGCACGTTCTCCGATCAATCCATTACACAAAGCATCACCATCAAAATAAAAAAGATATCTCAGAATTAAAAGCCCGTCTGTAAGAAAATCAATATTACCATTTCCATCAATATCAAGATGATACGTTGATGATCTGTTTAAATATGCTAACGTATTTGTGCGTGTTGCATTTAAGGCGGAAAGATTTGTATATACCGCAGTTGAATCTGCCATATAGTGCAATAGAAGCAAACCATCAGTTAAAGCATCAGCTTTACCATTTCCATCGATATCATATGTAAAATCAATATTTTTGATACTGACAGAATGTGTATCGCAAGTATAATTTGTTGTTGTTGAAAAATGAATACTGGTAACAATGTCATCGGACTTACTTCCATTGAGATTGCTGACAGTATATGCCAGGGAACAAATACTCTCCGGATAAATATTTATGGACTGCAATTGATTTTGGGGCCATTTGATTTCAATCACACGATCAGTGCTCGGATTGTTATCAGTTTGTGATTCCTGCTCATTTTTTATGGTATATCCTGATGGCTCGGCAACAAAACTATTCAAGTGGCTGAATTGAAGCACTGATGAATCAAAATGGACAAATAACTGTAATGGCACATTCATTTCTAAATCTTCAGTCTTTTGTAACAAAAGTTGGAATTGAAAAGCATCACCCAACGTTGCCGCAGGCATACCGGGAGATGAGAACAATGTGAGCATGCGCTTTCTTGTATCTGTTGTTTCAGAATAGCCTCGAAAGTAATAGGCTGCATCCTTTTCAAAGGGATTGGTTCGGTTTTCATACTCGAATCGATTGCTATAGCCATCATGGTCATCATCATTTGTCGAAAGGCCGACATTGGTATAAGCCTGTTCCCACCAGTCGGGCAGTTGATTGGCATTTAAATCTGGGATAGATAGATACAGGTCATTCATTGTAATGGTCTGTCCAGTGGATACAGATATATTGGTTATGGTGGTATAAGGCAAAGAAGCGTCTTGAAGTAAATTAGAAGATTGGTCATCAATAAAGGCGTTTAAAATATAAATGCCTTCTGGCATATCAAAGGAATAATCATAGCGTGTCGTAAACCTGTCCCAGAGCACAGTTTTTTGGACAACATTCATGTCCGGGGTATTTGATAAGGATAACGTTATATTTAAATAACCGGTTTTGGTTCCGGTAGACCTTATTATACCTTTGATTGTACCATATGCCGCTGTCGCTGAAATATTTAAAAAGCCAAACATATTGTTGCTTTGAAATACAGGGGGATTTTCTGGTGTCACAAAATTTTGATAGGTCTCAGTGGTAAGCGATATTTGAGTCAGGTTGTATTCTTTGTCAGCACTTTTATCCCATACGTTGAAGTATAAACGATCACCATTTGCAGCGCCATCCTTTAACAGAGTGGCACTGTCATCACCATAAACATTAACGAGATAGAACCCTTCATTATTACTGCCAATTACACATGATCCAACCAGATACCGCGTCCCTGTATAATCTTCATAAAACACACCCAGTTCATCATGATGATTTTCAGCATCCATCTGGTTAATCTGAACCTTTCCAACATATGTACAGCTTTGATCTGTCAAAGAGACATTTGTAAAATGAATGGGCGAATCTGTCAGGCTTTCAGTATGTTCAAATGTGGCGGTTAATGTGAGATCCGATTGAATGTCAACAAGAATCGCTGGGCCAGTTCCGATAAATGCACCTTCCCACCCCATGAAAGTACTTTCATTATTTGGCGTTGCAACTACAGTCAGCGAACTTCCATTTGAAACCAACTGACTTTCTTCAGAAAGACTTCCTGAACCGCTTCCTTGAGTATTTATAGTTAACTGGTACAGGGTTACAGGCGTGGCCTCATTGACTGTTAAATTGAGCAGCCCAAAGGCTTGAGATCCCGAAAATTTGGGGGGAATGTCTGGTTGTGATAATGGTGCATAGGATTCAAAAGACATATTGTCCCATAATATAACATGTTCAGTCTCTTGATCGGCATCCCATACTTTGAAAATCATTGTATCGTTAAGGCTGGCACCCTCTTTGTCAGTGGTCAGCGGATCATCGCCATACACATTGACATAATAATATCCTGATGTGGTTTCTCCAAAAATACAGGCACCGATTAACAATTCATTGCCTGCGTTTTTGATAAATACACCGATTTCATCAGTATTATCTATGGCGCTTTGACCCAACAAAAAGACCTTTCCTGAGTATGATGATGAATATCCTGTGTTGGGTACATTGATAAAATGGCTTGTGCCAAATGCATTTGTCGATATGAACAAAATAATCAAGCAAAGAGATTGCTTCATGAACTATTCCTCGTCATTCAATTGTTACAAAATATTACCTTATGCCAGACGCCAGCGGTACATCATTTTTCCAATTCAGTTCTGCTCCTGTCTTTTCATTTAATTTAATCCAATAGCCGAATCCTGGCCCGACATATTTCATATCACTGAAAGGCGTGCCATTATAAGTCATTGCCCCATATTTATCAAACCCACGAACATAAATCGATTGATTTTTGAGCGAAGAAAAAATGTTCGAAATATTTTCTACTGGCGTATAAATCGGATTGCAGCAAATAGGAACCTGGGGTTTGATCCCTTTATAATATACCCGATTTCCAAAATATCCAACAAGATTCCAACCTGGCAAAAGTGAAATACGTGTGTCTTCAGGAACTTTTCTCCCTTCAACCTCAAGATAAATAATACCATCTTGATGATCTTTTATTCGAATCCAGTATCCATAACCGGCCGCCATATATGACATATCACTATAGGGTGTCTGATTGTATGTTTTTGCACCTGTGCTGTCAAAGCCGCGAACGTAAGTGTAATAGCCTTCAATGGATTTTAAGATATCATTGATAGAATCCACTGGCTCATATTCAATATTGTGAATCATGAAAACATCCGGCTTTTTTCCCACATAAAAACATTTGTTTACACCAAAACTAACCAGATTCCAGCCGGAATGTAAAGGGATTTTGTTCTTGATGGGTATATTCCCCCAGTCGCTTATTTCCTGTGAATCCACAGACCAGACATTACTGCCTGAAATAAGTTCTGGAAAATATTCAATACACCGATCTTTTAACAGAACTTGAACATTTAAAATGTCGCCGGAACTGGCGCCATCTTTTTCAGGTGTAAGCAAAGAATCGCCATAAATGTCAATGGGGCCATATTCTCCTGAATTCGTTTTTCCATAAAGCCCATGCCCCACGATTAAGTGTTGGGATGCTTCCTTTGTATAAAAAGCAATTTCATCGCCCGGTGCAGCCTTTTCCTGATCATCCTTGTAAATCGTACCGCGCATTTTCATGGATAGAAATGTTTGAACAGGCACATCATAGTAATACGTTGCGCGCCCTTTTAATAATACCTGAATTGTGGGAGAACAGGCATCATTTGATGAAATGGCGAGATGCGCCTGATTGATTCCAATTTCTTTTGGCGCAAATGCAACTGTAATTGTACAGGAATTTTCCGGCGCAATTGTTTTCTCGCTGCATTGATCATCAACAACAGTAAAGGCCGATTCCTTTTCTGCTATGGCAATTGAATCGATTATTAAATAACCTTCGCCAGTATTACTGATAGTGATATTTTCCAGATGATGATAACATCTTTTGACTGTTCCGATATCAACAATGTCAGAAACTAAACTGATGCGTGGATCTTTATTCTGTTCAAAATGGGCGATCATATTGACATCATTGGTCGATTGTATATGAATTGAATCATCCTGCCCCATGAAATCACCGGACCAGAATCCAAACACTGAATCTTGTTCAGGCAGTGCATTTAATGTAATGGTGTCATTTTTAGCAAAAATTGATGAACACTGATCCCCACAATCAATGCCAGCGGGTTCACTGCTGACATTGCCATTGCCCACGCCATCTTTTTCAATATTGACAACAATGCTGTCATTGTCTGTGATCAGCAACACACAGGACGTTAGGCCGATTATTTTTGCATTCACAGGTGTGTTCATCGCGAAGATAATGGTTTCATCTGATTCAGCCAGATTATCGTCAGTAATTGACACCATTGAAGTATACAGATGGGCGCCAGCAGGAATAATCATTTCTTGCGTGTCAAATGAATAGTCAGTATTAATACTTGCCGACCCTTCAATATGAAAGGGAATCCGAATCTGTGCCTGTACAGGGGAATCAACAATAAGCTGTACCGCAACGTCTCCGATTCCTTCATCCACAGGGATCAATTCTGTCAACCATGCCACTTCCGGGAGATCAACCTGAATCAATTGATTTCTTACTTTTGTATGGGTTGAACATGAGTTTTGAACGTTCAATGAGACAGAATATATACCTGGCCTGGTAAACATATGCGAGGGATGCTGTAAAGAACTGGTTTGTCCATCGCCAAAATGCCACAGCCACTGGTCAGGATAACCAAATGAAAGGTCTGAAAACTGAACAGGTGTGAAAATGATTGTTTCTGTTTTTGTGGATTGAAAATCTGCAAGCACCTGGGCACATATTTTTTCCGCTTTGACCATGACACCATCTGGATAAGGACTTTTTGAAGACACATTTGATTGAATCAACAGTTGTTCTTCATCAATGCCATTGTTCATCTGCTGCCAGTTAACGCCCAACGTGATTGATTCAGATGCACCGGCGGAAATAGTCATCGGTGCCTGCCTGGATAAATTTAACCAGGGCTTGAGATGCTTTTTCTGAATATCCGATATTTCCAGTGTAGCATCGCCATCGTTATGAATCACAAAACCAGGCTGTGGGTTTTGGATATGAATTTTTTGATGGGGATCGCCAATTAAGTTTAATGAAAATTGTAACCATCGGTTCGACCCATTTTGCGTGGCATTACCCGCATAAGACATTTTATGGGAAACAAAAACAGCGCCCAGAAATCCGGGAAAATGCGAGGGATTGGGATCGTCTTCCCAACCGCTTTGCATGGCTGAGGCGTTAAACAACTGACGATAAAACTGACGAGCATAATTAAACGATGCCCCTGTCGCGCGCGACTCACCCGCATATCCCCAGCCATAGCGGCTGCTGCCAATATAGGCAATGGCACCGCCCTGGGGGTTGCGTATAAATGATTCTGATAAACAAGGATCAGCATGCATTTTATCATTATCAAAGGCATTGGTATGGCAGGCAATGGTATAAATAATCCCCTGACGATATCCATTATTGCACATCATTGCATCATCTGCGTTAAAGTCCGGGCCGGATTCCATCTGCCAGCCGGTCTGACTGCCATGTGTTGCTACAAAAATCATCCCATAGCCTTTGCTGATCTGAGAAAACAGATTGTTTTTGGTAACATCATATCCAGCGCCGCCAAAATCTGTATGTGAATCATAAAAAGCGTAGGGTGTGCCTGTCCAGGATGGTTCGATAACATCCTGCCACATGTCCTGTGTCCGCCACTCGGCATCACTTTTACCATCCCATGAATGCCATAGCTCAACACCGCTTAACAGCATTTTTTCACAAAAAAAGAAATTTGACGATGATCTTGCATAGTCAATGGTTTTATTAACAAATGCCATCGCCTGCAGCTCAGTTCTCACAGGCGCTCTTCCCAGAAAGATATCAGGATACAGGTCAATGGTGTCGCCATCATGTTCAGTTTCACACCACAGATCATCATTATCATCGTTCCAGTTCATATCATCCAGTCCGGCATAATATAAATCAGTGGGTATGGTTAAATCTTCATAAGCGCCATCGTTGACATTTCCATAACAATTTCGATCCGGAACAATGGAATCATCGCCACCCAATAATACCCAAAGGGTGCCATACTCCCGGGCATATTTTAAAATACACTGTTTGATCTGATGTTGTTCATCCCTGCCTGAATAAGTCTGATAAATATCTTCTATGGTTACAATCGCTGTTTTCAGCCCCAAAGATTGTTTATGTTCTGCCAGAACACCAAACGCATTGACCAGCGTTGAAGATGTAATAATCAAATAATCACAAGATGCTTGTGTATTGCGCTTTATACGTTTGCGAGAATCTATGGCCGTGTCTGTTTGAATGAGAGAATCGGTCAAAAGATTGTCTATTTGATGCCCGCCTTCATAGGTAATATCCGGTGCATTATTGTCAACCACATTGAATTCCCACTGAAAGTAAGTATTGGCAACGAGTGTACCTTTTGCTGGTACATATTGAATGGGCCAGATACGAAACACAAATACAGATTGTCCCCGAATGGTTGCGGATTCGATAAATTCGACTGGCATTTGCGGGAATGGTGTGGTCATTTGCGCAATGTCTTCGGACATGGGTGTAAATTGATCAGTATACCCATATGATGTTGGAATATCATTCTGTCTGGGATAAACATGATAGTTATTATCAAGCGTTTGCTGCTCAATTATTTTAACTGTCAGGCCTGTCATTCGTGACTGTTGAGGTACCAGCACATGAACCAGGCGTGATGGCAGCATCGGCTCGCCTGGATTGTCTGCATATAAGACATAATCATCATGCTTGAGATGAATGATATCCAAACCCTGTCTCAGAAAAGTTTGAATACCGATGCCGCGAATATCGCAAAATACTGTTTGTTTAATTGATGAAACTGATTTATTGGCATTTCCGGATGATGCATAGACAGTTTTCTGTTTATCAATTTTACTTCTTAAACGTGTGTTTTGGTTAACCTGGCCATCCTGAGCAGATTTCAGATGAATATGCGTTGGCGTAATACGAATATCCGGTTTTTTTACTTTTGCTGTAAAGTTGGCTGTAATGGTCATGTTCTCATACATGGACAAGGCACAAGTGCTTGTGCCTGAACACGCACCAGACCAACCGGAAAAGTTTGATTCATCATCCGGCAGGGCCAGCAGCTCAATTTCTGTCCCTTCAGTATATGCATGAGAACAGGCATCATGGCAAACAACGTTGTCTGGTAAATAGCGCACATGCCCATTTCCTGTACCTTGAATCATTACAGACGCATTGTATATTTTGGGGCTGTCATTTCCCTGAATGATAATGGTATGTTTTTGTATCAATCCAAGTCGGACAATTGATGGCGTATGCAGCAAAATATCAATGGTTTCGTCTGGTTCAAGGTGTATGTCATCAATAATGTCAATTTCAAGGCTTGCTGAAAGTTGATTGGCTGGAATGATGATTTGTGTGTTTGAGATCTGGTAATCAATTCCCTGTGTGGCTGTGCCTGAAACAGTAAAAGAAATGGTCAGGTCTTGATCTAAGGGGCCATTTAATCGGGCGGTAACATATGTTTTGCCCAGGTTTTCCTCAACAGATTGTTGTGCGCTTTGCCATTCCACAAGTGGGGGATCAATGACAATATAGGCAATTCGACATTTTTGATTTTGATGGCAGTCATTTTCAACAGTAAGGGTTATATCATAAATCCCTGGCGCTGTGTAGGTATGTGAGGGACTTTTTGTCTGGCTGGTCTGGCCATCACCAAAATCCCATTTCCATGAATGGGGGTTGCCATCAGAATGGTCTAAAAATTCAACAGTGAGCGGAGCTTTTTCAGATTGGGTTGGAAAGGCGGTAAAATCAGCCAGTAGTTCCGGACAGGGCTTGATTGCTTTAATCATTACACTTTCAGGATAGGGACTTTTGTCAGGATCATTGGAAACAATAACCACTTGCTCTTCGCTGGTTCCCGGATGAACCCGATCCCATCCAACCATTGCTTTGATTTGTTTAGCACCGCCCGGTGGGATCACAATATGCTGATCTGGTGCGATGGTCAGCCATTGACTTTGTTTTTTGCCGGAAACCGATGACACTATCAGGTCAGCGTTACCATCATTGAATATGGAAAAAGTTTTTTCATCCGCTGTCATGCCTTGAGCAACAATGGCAAAATCCTGGGGACCATCTGGAATGGCAAAACCGGAAATCCGGATATGCCATTTACCAGAAACAGGTTGATCGACAATCACCTGTTCCACATTATCAATATGGTTTTCACCAGTTTGTGCCGGTTGATCGGGTTGATTCTTATTCAAGACAAATGGAAGGTATTGCTGTCCATTGGGGGCAATGAGGCGCAAATCCAAATCATTAACCAATGCCTGAGCCACTGCGGGCGATGCGGGTGGATCTGACCATACCAGTGAAGCTTTTAAATTAGCCTGATTTTCAGTGACTTGAATCGCAAACAAACGATAATCGCCGCTGGCATCAATACTGCCAGTTTTCCAGTCATTGTTTTTGATTAATTCGGTGGTGTTTTCTGTTTGAATTAATCCCCATCCAAAAGAATAATCCGGGCCAGGCTGTCCCAGGTCTTTTGCCCCATGAATCATTAAGGCTTTGAGCAATGCAGCCGGTGGTGGATAGCCAGTGGTTTCATTAAAGTATTGATACAATAAGGCTGCCGCACCTGCTGCCGCTGGGGATGCCATTGATGTGCCACTAAATGAGGCATACTGGTTATCCGGCATGGTGGAGCGAACTGAGGTGCCATTGGCGCATAAATCCGGCTTGATTCGGCCATCATCAGCAGGGCCCCAACTGCTGAATTCCGACATTTTATCAGTATCTGTTGTGGCACCAATACACATAATATTCTTGGCTACCCCTTGATATCCAATACAGTCATAAGGGCCATCGCAATCTTCGCCAGATGGGCAATCGGGTCCCTGATTTCGGTCATTGCCTGCTGATTTAAAAATGATTAAACCGGTTTGACACACAATGCGGTCCCAGATTTCAGCAAAAGTGGAATACCGGCCAAATCCGCCATCACCATAATTGTACCATCGGCCGCTCCAATGCCAGCCTGTTCTGAATCCATAAGAATGATTGGAAATATCAATGCCATTATTGGCTGCCATTTCCATTTCATCAGTATCATCAAACCAGTCATAAGACCGCACTTGAATACCGCCTGCCATGCCTGCGGCCAGAGAATCTCCAATACCTCTGCCGCCCAGAGTGCCTGCAACATGGGTGGCGTGATAATGGAAACCGGTATGATCCATGTTAACAAACCGGCTGTCAAAATCATCATGAAGGTAGACAGTGCCACCATCCCAAATGCCCACTGTGACATTGTTGCCATCCAACCTTAGTGGCCTTGTTTTTACAGTGGGTACATGAATGCGCTGGGCTGATATCTGATTGTAACCATCAACAGGCGGCGGCGCACTGGTGACCCATTCCACACTATTTAATGCAGCAATATCATGAATGACCTGTCGGGGAGCGCGTATTTCAATTAAATGCGAGGATAACCAGTTCAATGTTTGAATGGTTGATTCAATTGAAAGCATCATATCTATCGCCTGTGTTTTGCTGACATCAGGAAAAAACAGTACATGAATCAAAACAGAATTGTCGTCAAAAACCGCATCCAGCGGAAATTCATCATTTACGATATTATCCGAAAGTTTGTATGCGGGTTCAGGAATATGCATCCATTGAATACCGCCGGCAATGGGTGTTGTTTGCAAAATTTGTTTGTTTTCAGGTGCAACCGATACCCAGAAGGTGTTGTGCGGCACATAACGAATCCGATGAATCCCTGATTTTTTAAGCGCATGCCAGTCGGTTGGCGTTGGTAAATGAGCAAACTGCACCAGAACATGATATTGCTTGCTGGTAATCATCAAATCAAGTGGAGCGGTGGTATCAGGTTGAATATTTCCATGTTTAAACAAAACAGTATTCTGGTTCAGAACAGGGATATCATCAGATAGGGATTGCAATCCAGGGACTTTTTTCTCAAATATCAATTCAAGTGGTTCAACACGAATATCTGGTTTTTTGATTTCAGTAAATTCTGCATTAACAGTTATATTGCCATTCAGCGTAAATGCGCATGTCAATGATGAATTACATCCGGGCGTTGACCATCGTTCAAAGGTGGAACCGGTTTCCGGACTCGCTTCCAGAGTCACCTGAGTGCCATCTTCAAATATGCCCTGACAGCTATTACCGCAATCAATTCCCAGAGGCGAACTTATCACCTTACCACTGCCGGTTCCTGTTTTGGTTAGTGTTACCACATAGCGATCCGGCTCTCTGATGGTTACGCGGTGCGCATCCGAACTGTCTGTCTGGGCATTGACAGGATTGTAAAGTGTGATGATAATGGTTTCATTGTTATCATCGATACCATCATCAATGAGATTAAAACGCAACAATGCCTGACTTTGTCCTGATAAAATGGTAAGCGTGCCATTGCTCAGGTCATGATCCAGACTGGTGGCAGTTCCTGAAACCCGATATGACACACTGACATTTTGATTGGTCGTTCGATTTAAGACCGCACGCACCTGAACACTGCCATCTTTTTCCATCACCACCTGACTATCTGTCTGCCAGCGCACAATGGGATATTGGATTGAAATATAATTGCGTTTGATGGTTGTATGAGAACCATAGGCATTGGCGGTTGTCAATTTAACAGTATAATTACCCGGTTTTGTGTATGTATGATTGGGATGCTGAGTTGTGCTGATCTGGCCATCACCAAAATCCCATGACCATCGTGTGGGACGATTGCTTGAAAGGTCAGTAAATCGCACCAGCAGGGGCTCACGATCTGCCTGCACAGGCGCGGCTGAAAAACTGGATCTGGGACCAGAACCGCTATAGGCTTTTTCAGCTTCAACATACACACCATCCGGATAAGGGGAATGTGATGAATCATTTGAATACACAAGGATCTGCTCTTGGTTACTGCCTTCATTGGCACGATTCCAGTTAACCTTCAAAGTAATTGTTTTAGATTGATTGGGTGGAATTGTAAAACTGGCTGATGGCGAGAATGACAGCCAGGAACGATTATGTTTTTTGGAGATGGATGTTATCTGCAAATCTTTATTGCCATCATTGTATATCACAAAATTTTCATCACCAACCGGTGGCGCTGTCCACATTTCCAGGCTGGGATCACCGAGAAGGTGAAAAAGTTCAAATTCTACTTGCTGTGTATTATTGTTTGGGGTTGCCCACAGCATTCTCATGGCGATTTTGCCATGATTCAAGATCGGTCCCAACCTGTTGTTAGCACCGGAATTGTTGGGCACATCCTGTAAAAA
>Ga0272440_1003617_pt1 | contig 11456 bp, 7 predicted proteins | sample SSMMMBAug17_FD_192440 | JGI IMG/M metagenome (GOLD analysis project Ga0272440, IMG submission 192440) | Marine sediment archaeal communities from Little Sippewissett salt marsh, Falmouth, MA, United States - SSM-MMB-Aug17 | ecosystem: Environmental > Aquatic > Marine > Wetlands > Sediment ... | reverse complement strand
TTTAATTGTTTGCATATGTAGCGCCCTTTCAGGGCTAAAACCAAGGCTACCATCTACCCAGGGCGTTGCCCTGGGCTGGTATGTTGCCGCCCTTTCAGGGCTAAGAAAACATAACCGACTTTTTGGGGATGCGCCCCAAGTAATCTTAAAAAAAGAAAGGACATCCTATATTACTAATGCTTCACGAAAACCATTTATGTCATCCTGCGAATAGCCAAGTTCAGACAATATTTCATTTGTGCTTTCACCAAACTTAACAGGCGGGGTGCGAATACTTCCTGGTGTTTCAGAAAGTTTTGCTGTTACACCAATAACTTTCTGTTCTTTTCCATCCGCATTTTTAATGGGAATAACCATTTCTCTTTCTTTAAAAAAAGGATCATTGAGCACTTCAGAAATATTATTAATGGGTGAATAGCACACATCCAGTTGGGATAGCTCATCATCCCATTCTTCCAAAGTTTTTGATCGAAATATTTTTCGTAATGTTTCAATTATTTCCACACGTCGATTTTCATCATATTGAAGGGGAATGAATTCAGGCTTACCTAAATGATTACATAAAACTGACCAGAATCGGTTTTCCAATGCACCAATGGCAATATATCGATGATCTGATGTTTCATATGTGTTGTAAAAGGCATAATGATGAGATAATAAGGAATCACCTCGAACCGGTAATTGTCCCAATAAATCATAAAGATATTGAGTAATTGGCAAAAAACTGACCATCGTATCTGTCATAGAAATATCAATGAACTGACCAATACCAGTTCGTTCACGTGTAAATAAAGCAAGAAGAATACCGACAGCTGCATTCATCCCTCCGCCTGCAATATCTGCAATTTGAATCCCGGGTATCACTGGCGGCCTGTCAGGTTCACCAATGACATCAAGAACACCTGAACGACTCAAGTAGTTGACATCATGACCGGCCAGATCTTTATATTGACCGGTTTGACCAAAGCCTGTGATAGAGCAATAGATCACTTTGGGGTTGATTTTTTTCACAGCTTCATACTGAATCCCCAAACGTTCTGCAACCCCCGGACGAAAACCTTCAAGTACAACATCTGATTTCTCAACCAATTGAAAAAATATTTTTTTGCCTTGATCGGTTTTTAGATTTAATGTCATGTGGGATTTATTTCTATTGACAGTTGGCACAAAAAAGCCTTCTGATTTATATCTTTTGTCTTCAATTGCAATAACACGTGCGCCATGATCTGCAAGTATCATTGAACAATAAGGCCCTGGCAAGAGACGTGAAATGTCAATGACTGTTATTCCATTTAATGCACTTTGTTTCATTAGGTTCTCCTTAATAATTATTTGTTATGACAATATATCCAATTGTTTTCTATTTCAAGAGAAAAGTTCAAGGGTGTATTGACAGGTCAGTGGAATTACCTTGATTTCAGTTTGCGTAGTTATTTCGGATTGTGTTTACACCGCTGACAAAAAAACATCACACAATAATTACATTTACGTTCGCCTTACAATGATGTATATTGCGCCCTTTAAAGGCTAAAAAAATCTCTCATATTTCGCATCCCCCCCTTTAAATGTTGACTGAATAATAAGCATTCGTTACAATAAAACATGTAATAAGTCATTTTGACTCAATAATAAAAATCGGAGGATATACGATGAAAGAAAAAGTACAGGCCGCACTGGATAAAGTTCGGCCATCATTACAGGCAGATGGCGGCGATGTCAAATTGGTTGAAATTACCGATGATGGTATTGTCAAAGTTCAACTTCAAGGTGCTTGCAAGGGATGTCCCATGTCTCAAATAACATTGCGGGATGGTATTGAGAAATTTCTAAAAAAAGAAATCCCTGAAATTCAGGCGGTTGAACCGGCATAAACAGCTTGCTGTTGATGAACAGGCTAAAACAACTGTTTTAGCCTTGCCACCTTTTCATTCAAGGAGAATTTCATGCCCATTTCTAGTAAACTGAAAGCCTCCCTCACCCGAACATCATGGATACGAAAAATGTTTGAGGAAGGCGCACGACTCAAAAAAATTCATGGCTCTGCAAATGTGTTTGATTTCAGTATTGGCAATCCCAACCTGGAACCACCCACAAGTTTTCATCACACATTAAAACAATTGTTAGACACAGATCAGCCCTGTCAACATGCCTATATGCCCAATGTTGGCTATGCGGATGTTCGTCAGTCCGTCGCAGATTATATATCCAAAGAACAGGGCATTCATCTTGATGCTGACGATTTGGTAATGACATGTGGTGCAGCCGGTGCATTAAATGTTATTTTTAAGGCCATTCTCAATCCTGGTGATCAGGTCATTTGTCCCTCACCTTATTTTGTAGAGTATGGCTTTTATGTCGATAATCATTGCGGCATTTTGAAACCCATCCCCACGACAGATGATTTTTTTCTGGATATTGATGCCATTGAAAAAGCCATTGAACCCAACACCAAAGCAATATTGATTAATTCACCCAATAATCCAACCGGTCAGGTTTATTCGCAGTCTCATATTGAAACACTTTCCCAATGTCTGGAAAGAAAGTCAGCGGAAATTGGCCAACCCATCTACCTGATTTCTGATGAGCCTTATCGCAAAATTGCTTTTGATCAAATTGAAATTCCAGGTATTCTGTCCAATTACGAAAACAGTATAGTATGCACATCTTATTCAAAAGACCTGTCCATTCCGGGTGAACGCATTGGCCATTTAGCAGTTCATCCCAAAGCTGAGGACCGATCTGATCTCATGCAGGCTCTGGCAATGGCCAATCGAATACTGGGATTTGTCAATGCAAATGCATTAATGCAACGTGCTGTGGGATGCATGCAAGGAGAACATATTGATGCAGGTATTTATCAACAAAAACGAGATTTATTATGTAATGGATTAAAAAATGCAGGCTATAAGTTTACTGTTCCAAAAGGTGCATTTTATTTGTTTCCAAAATCTCCGGTGGGTGATGATGTTATTTTTGTCAACGCCCTTCAAAAAGAAAATATACTTGGTGTTCCAGGAAGCGGCTTTGGGTGTCCGGGACATTTTCGACTGTCCTTTTGTGTTGCCGATGATACGATTGTGCGAGCAATGCCAGGCTTTGAAAAGGTAATCAAACAATTTTAATTTTTAATACAGGAGTTTTATATGCCAGGATTTGAAATTTTTTCTGATGAAGAACGTAAAGAAGTTCAGGATGTTCTTAATACTGGTGTGTTGTTTCGATACAATTTTGAAGCCAATCGAAACGACCACTGGAAAGCAGCATCATTTGAAAAAGAACTTTGTGAAAAACTGGGTGTCGGACATTGTCATCTTTGTTCAAGTGGAACTGCCGCGTTAAATATCGCAATGGCTAGCTGTGGCGTTGGCGCAGGACACGAAGTCATTGTTCCGCCATTTACTTTTTTGGCAACCATTGAGGCTGTTCTCAATGCAGGTGCAACACCGGTTTTTGCTGAAATTGACGAGACCCTTTGTCTTGATCCCACTGATATTGAAAAAAAAATAACCGATAAAACACGTGCTGTTTTATTGGTACATATGTGTGGCTCTATGGCCCATGTGGATGCCATTCAAAAAATATGCAAGGAAAAGAATGTAATTCTTCTCGAAGATGCCTGTCAATCGTTAGGTGCCAGTTTTCAAAAACAATCTCTGGGTTCCTTTGGTTCTATGGGGTGTTTTTCATTTGATTATGTGAAAACCATTACGTGCGGTGAAGGCGGTGCTGTGATCACAAATGACAATAATCTATATACAACCGCTCAAGCCTTTGCAGATCATGGCCATGATCATCTTGGTGCAGATCGTGGGAAAGATGATCATCCTGTGTTGGGCTATAATTATCGGATCAGCGAATTAAATGCAGCTGTCGGATTGGCACAACTGAGAAAACTGGATCAGATTCTTGAAAAACAACGTCAATCCAAACAAATCTATGCATCCATTCTCAAAGATTGCGCATGTATTCAATTTCGTAATGTACCTGATGAAAATGGCGATTCTGCAACATTTCTATCCATTTTATTGCCCAACGAGGATAAAACCCGAGAAGCCTTAAAACGATTCAGTGAAAACAATGTTGCTGGTGCAATCTACTGGTATGACAATAACTGGCACTATATTCGCCAGTGGCATCATTTAAAAACGCTTAAATGGCCAGCACCACTAACAGTGTCTGCTCTCAATGGTGCCTTTGATTACAAAAATATTTCGTTACCTGCTTCTGATTCAATAATGTCAAGAACTCTCTCATTTCAGATCAAACTGTCTGATACTGAAGATGATGTTACTACGCACGCCAGGCAAATGAAACAGGTGCTTGATACAATATAATTTAAATATAAAGGACAAAACAATGTTTCGTAATTTTAAAATGGTATCGCATGTCGTTTATGGTCGCGGTTGTTTTGACCAATTGGATGATATTTTATCCCATAAACGTCAATCCAAAGATGATGTTATGATTTTTCTGGTAGATGATGTGTTTAAAGATTCATCCCTGGTTCATCGTATTCCCAAACATGATGCTGACATGCTCATTTGGGTGAATGTTGATGATGAACCCAAAACCAAATATGTTGATGCTTTACGAGATACAGTCAAGGAATCGGCTGGAGATCAGAGCGCTGGTATCATTGGTATTGGTGGTGGCAGTACGATGGATCTTGCCAAAGCGGTTTCGTTAATGCTGAACAATCCGGGATCATCAGCAGATTACCAAGGATGGGATTTGATTAAAAATCCAGCGGTCTACCACGTGGGAATTCCTACCCTTTCAGGTACAGGTGCTGAAGTTTCCCGCACAACAGTGCTGACTGGACCTGAAAAAAAATTGGGAATAAACTCTGATCATACTGTTTTTGATCAGATCGTACTTGATCCTGATCTCATTGCCAATGCACCTAAGGATCAGCGTTTTTATACCGGTATGGATTGTTATATTCATTGTATTGAATCTCTTACCGGAACTTATCTGAACATGTTCAGCCAATCATATGGTGAAAAATCCTTGCAATTGTGCGAAGACGTCTTCCTGGGTGAAACAACGCCAGAAGATGATGAAAAGCTCATGATGGCATCTTATTGTGGTGGCATGAGCATTGCTTACTCACAAGTAGGTGTTTGTCATGCCCTTTCTTATGGTCTTTCGTTTGTTTTAGGCCTTCATCATGGCATTGGCAACAGCATTGTCTTTGATTATTTGGAAGAATACTATTCCGATGGTGTCAAGACATTTAAAAAAATGTTAGAAACCAATAATATTGCGTTACCCAGAAACCTTTGTTCGAATCTGACAGATACTCAGATGAATAAAATGATTGATGTTGCACTGGTACTGGAACCTTTATGGGAAAATGCATTGGGTAAAGATTGGAAATCTTTGATAACGCGTGAGCGGATTCGAGATTTATACTTAAAAATGTAAATCACTAAGGAAAGCTCGGAAAATAACATGCTCATTTTTTTTTGTCGTCCAAAAAAATAAGGTCGTGTAGAGACGTAGCACGCAACGTCTCTACACGACATTTATCTCAAAATAAACAATATCAATAATGGGGAAGTTATTTTCAGAGAATTCCTAAGTGATAAAAAGGGGTTTGATTGTGTTTGAATGGCATAATGCATTAAATGTGATAAAAAATCGTTTTTATATTGGAAAAAATATAAAATCAGTCCCCCAGGGGGCATTGATTCTTTTTCCTTTGAATTTCAGACTATCTTGTGGATTAACTGGCATATTGGCATATAAGAAAAAACAGCCAAGAGTCTTTTCAGTGGAAGCCTTGATTCAGGAGATGGAAACCATCTATCAAAATATTTCACAACACACGATTTCAGTCTTGAATTCCCCTGAAGACCTGAACTATTTGGGTAGTAAAAAGCGTATTCATGCAATATGGAGTGCTGCCAAACAGTTTAAACAACAGTCTGCATTTGTAGAAATCACAAAGTCTCAGGATTTGTATCAATCTTTAAAGAGATTAGGAGAATCTCTTTACACACTGGTTTCACAAGAGCGCGAGACATATGAAAGCCAGAAAGGCTATTTTTCTCAGGAAGCTGCTGTGAATATTTCTGAATCCATAGAAGACATGCAGGATGTTGTATGGTGTATCCAAAAGGAAATTCTTTGCAATGTCGATCAGGTGTGGAATATGATTGATACACGCCATTCAAACCCATCCCCAGAAAAAATCGTATTATTCAAACAAATTAACACAGTGCTCAACAGTATTGACAGACTTGAAGTTCGCGGGAGAGACTCTGCTGGTATTTCTTTACTATTTATCTTTCCCCGATCCCAGTTTGATGCATTTGAAAAACAACTTGCCAATCACGACAGCTATGACATCTATCAGAATCGTAAGCAACAACCGATATTACAGGATAGCAATATTCGTATTTTTCACCGGCAAGATCAGACCACAGCAATAACATTCACTTACAAAGTTGCGGCTGAAATAGGCAGTTTGGGCGACAATATTCGTTATATCCGAAATCAGATAAAAAATGATTATCCCCTTCAATTAATTACAACATATCCAAATGGCTATGTTACTGTATCTGCCCATACACGATGGGCATCAGTGGGTGAAATTACTGTCTGTAATTGCCACCCTGTATCAAATGATATCCAATCCCAAAAAGGCATTATTCATGTGTGTCTCAATGGTGACATTGATAACTATCTGGCCTTGAAAAAAGATATAGAAACACAATTGGGACCTTTGCCTGAAATGGTCTCCACAGATACACAAATAATTCCCATGCAAATTGAAAAATACCTGATTGAAAATAATCCGATTGAAATTGCGATTCGAAAAGCTGTCAATGATTTTGAAGGATCTCATGCCATTTCCATTCATACAGATATTGCGCCAGGAAAAATATTTCTGGCACAAAAAGGCAGCGGTCAAACTATATTTATTGGTATTGGTGAAGAACATTACATCCCCACATCTGAGGTCTATGGATTTGTTGAAGAAACATCATCCTACATCAAACTGGATGGCGAAAAACAAGTTCAGGGTATAAATGGTTTGACACAGGGGCAATTATTTGAGTTAGATCAGAATACAATAGGCGCACTGGACGGCATTCGTGCCTGGTATTATGATGGCACTCCCATTGAGATCAATGATGCCTCTATTCAAAAAACAGATATAACTTCCAGGGATATTGACCGCCAGACATTTCCCCATTATTTTTTAAAAGAAATATCCGAATCTCCAATGTCAGTGGAAAAAACCATTGAACATCGCTGGACTTACACCACAATCAATGGTGAAACAATGCCTGACATCGATTTAGGCGATATCACCATTCCAAAGGATTTGCAAGAAGCTCTACTGGCGGGGCGCATCAAAAATATCTGTTTGATCGGTCAGGGAACTGCGGGGGTTGCTGCCCTGGCATGTTCCAATATCTTGTCATACTATTTGTACGATAGCCAAATGAGAGTGAATGCATACAAGGCTTCCGAGTTTAGTGGCTTCATGCTTGAAGATACCAATTCTCCCAACGCATTGCAGCATACCTTACTTATTGCCATTTCACAATCTGGCACAACAACTGATACCAACCGGGCAGTAGATATGGTCAAAGCAAAAGGTGCATATACAATTGCAATTGTTAATCGCAGGGACTCAGATATTACCTTTAAAGTTGATGGTATCATGTATACGAGTTCCGGTCGAGATATTGAAATGTCTGTCGCATCAACCAAGGCCTTTTATTCTCAGATTGTTGCTGGCGCTATGATTGGCCTGGAAATATCCAAAATTAGTAAGACGCGGAGCAGCCAATTTATTGCCAATGAAATTCGTACACTCACCCAAATGAGTGGCTATATGCGATCCTTGTTGATGCAGTCCAAAAAGATAGAAGCATCTGCAACATCTGTTGCCACCACCCGCAATCATTGGGCAATTGTGGGAAGTGGCCCAAACAAGGCTGCAGCAGATGAAATTCGAATTAAATTGAGTGAGCTTTGTTACAAAATTATTTCCTCTGATTATGTTGAAGACAAAAAACATATTGATTTATCATCAGAGCCATTAATTATTATTTGTGCATCAGGTTCCAAAGAATCGGTTCTTTCTGACATTATCAAAGACACTGCCATATTTAAAGCACATAAAGCCATTCCTATTGTCATTGCAGATGAAGGCGAAAAACGCTTTGAATCTTGCGCACATACAGTATTTCATGTACCCAGGCTGCCACAACATTTTTCTCCCATTTTAAACACACTTTTTGGTCATTTATGGGGCTACTATGCGGCATTGGCAATCAATGAAAATTCTCGTTTTTTATTTGATTTCAAGGAAGAAGTATCAGAGTATGTTAATAAAATGACTCAAAAAGGAATTGATATTTATGAAATCATGCTCGAAAAATCATTTCGGGAGATGATTGCCCGATTTTACAATGAATTTCGGTTAAAGAAGCGAAAACATACCATTCCATTGATTATGGGATTGGAGTTGGTGTCAGATATCACCCTCTTGTTAAAATACTTAACAGGTCGTTTGCCTGTACGTGATTTTGAATTGGATTTTGGTGTAAAGGGTACCCCGAAAAAAATGCTGAATACCCTTTACGAGTGTCTTGGAAAGGCCATCAACAATATGGCACGCCCCATTGATGCAATCAAACATCAGGCAAAGACTGTCACTGTTGGTACCAGTCGTATTGCTGAGTCTTTTGAAGGATTGTTATTTGAAGCTGTTCAAAAACGATTCCGAATGGATCAACTGACCCCCAAAAATGTGATTGTGCTGAGAAACCTTCAAAATATTGTTGATCGGATTGATGGTTCAATCGTATATAAAGTGGGTGGCCTCAATGTTTTGGGCGAACCGTCCGATGAATCCTTCCTGGAAGTTATTGAAAAGAAAGGCTCATCACAGGATATTGATTCCAGATTTGAAAGAGATAAAAAACTAAAAGGTATCAAGCGAATTATTGTAAGACAGGGAAATGTATTTATCGGAAAAGGCAGGGCAGATCATCGAAAAATACTCATTATACCGATCATTTCAGCATCACCCAATGCGCCCCATGTTATGGAGCATATTTTACTCTTAAATATCTCACTCAAACAGAAAGTTGAGCTGGAAACCAAAATTATTGCTTTGGGGGACAAGCGAGAGCATATTCAAAATATTGTTCAGGAAAGTAATATTATCTGGAAAGATAATTTTCTTGATTTAATCCCCCTTGAAGACTTATTTGGTCAATCTGCTGAAAAGATTGCAGAAAGTATCATTGCTGTTTTGCTAGAGCTTTGACCTGATCTGTCTTGATCTGAAAAGTTATTATGATCGTCTAACTTCGGTTTTTCATGGCATAGCTACTGCCCTGATATAGGTTCATTTTTGGTTTTTGTTCGGATGGCGAACATAAGGTTCGCCTCTACATTTGTTTCGGTCATTGGTTGGAATTCGGTTTTGGTCTGAGGCAAAAATTTTTCCCCAACTTATACATACGCCCCTATGAATCAATCTCTATTCCAGGATAAAAAACAATTAATTATATCAACTTGACAATAAATAATAATAAAAGTATGATCATCCAACATAGGTTTTCATGGCATAGTTATTGCCCTTTCATGGCAATAACTATGCCATGAAAACCTATGTTGGATGATCATAATCTTTATATCTGAAATATTTCAAAAAATGTCTATACAATCAAAGAGGTGATTATGTTTCAAACAATGACGAATGGCTTTCCATTTCGGCTTATCAAGCCTTTTGATGTCAAATTTATTGCCAACATAATTAATGCATCCATTCGAAGGTTGTCAGATACAATCAGCCAGATTATAGCACATATTGATATGGATGATGTTGCTGAATCAATTAACACCATACTGCATGAAAATGCCAATCAAATAAGCCGATTAATTATTTCTATTGATCCCAAAGCATTGGCAAATGTGCTGAATGAGAGCATCAATAAGTATCCAGGACTTCTCAATGCATTGATTGTCAAACTTGATCATGAAGCAATCGTTACATCCTTTTATGAATTATTGAAAAAAAATCCACAATTAGTATCAAGTTTGGCGCAGCATCTGGAGAATAATCCGCATATGATTACAAATCTGACACAGCATCTTGATCGTTCCATCTTTGATCAAATGGTTGAGCGGATGGTGTCATCGACACCGGATCTTGCAATGGATTTGTTGGCATTGCTAGATAGAGATATTCTTGTTGAGGCCTTGTCAAAAACAATTGGCCCATTAACTGATTATTCAATGGATCTCATGAATCGTATGGATAAAGATTTGATTGCCAATATGATTAATGATGTTGTCCAAAAAAATGCTGAAGTATTTTCAGATATTTTCATTCGCATTGCTCCTGAATCCATTTCCAGAATTGCAAATACTGTGCTTGAAAGAAAACCGGCATTTATTGCTCAGATGATTTCCGCAATTGATCCAAAACTTATTGCAAGTGCTATTGAACAAATGATGGATTCACAAAAATCATTTGTTGGCAAAGTCCTTTACCACATTTCACCCCAGGTACTTGTTGGGGTGATCAATGATGTGATGAACAACAATCCTGACTTGTTGACAAATATATTAAATCATTTGAATGTTCTGGCTGTTTCAGAACAAGTCAACCGAAGTGAAAAAGAGTTCGTTCCATTTGTCAATAAACTACTTGATAATAAAAATTTGTTGGGTATGTTGGGAATTTATCACAGGTCCAATCTTGGAAAAAAAGTTAATCGAACCAATGTTGCTGCATCGACCAAAGCAATCAGTGTTTACAAAATTGATTATGATTATACCAATCCCATTGACCGAAATTCATCCAGGTCTCGAAAGTCTCGATAATTCTTTTCTTATATATAGATATAAGCTACTGGTTTTATTAGGGATTAAAACTATTTTAAACCATCATGTCTTCATGTACCGGAAAATCATAAATTTTATAAAAAAACAGCCTGATAAACATAGAAACAGACTTAAAAGTTAGGAATAACTAATGAGCTCATCCCCAAAAAGTCATACATTTTCTTTTAGCCCTGAAAGGGCGGCATGAGCTGTCATGGTTCATGAGCTTAGTCATATAAACGGTGCGGCGTAATAGCCAAATCCTACCTAATCCTACTTGTGTGAATCCGTATTCGTACAGAAATCGTTGACATTCTGTCAATAAATATTGGGGGAACTTAGCCAGGGCAGGCCAGTGATGGTCTGTGGTGACGAGGCCGGTCAACGATATTCCGGGGGGTGTCTGTCGGCCTAGCTGTCGTGCGAGTCTCCCGCACTTGGACGAAGCATATGCTCCATTCCTAATTGGAGTAAGTAAGCGATCATAAATTTTCGGGTAGATCGTAGTAAATAATTTGTTATTCGTCTGGTCGAACCTTATGTTCGCCTCGAACAAAAACCAGTATCAAACCTATGAGCAAAACCAATGTAGGGGC
>Ga0272440_1003615_pt1 | contig 11459 bp, 8 predicted proteins | sample SSMMMBAug17_FD_192440 | JGI IMG/M metagenome (GOLD analysis project Ga0272440, IMG submission 192440) | Marine sediment archaeal communities from Little Sippewissett salt marsh, Falmouth, MA, United States - SSM-MMB-Aug17 | ecosystem: Environmental > Aquatic > Marine > Wetlands > Sediment ... | reverse complement strand
ATATTTTTGAAATTTATTCAAGAAGCCAAGATCGAATTCCCCCCTTGAGGGGGGTTAGGGGTGTTTTTGAGTTTGTACCATTAATACGAACACCCCCCTCCCCCCCTCACCCCCCCTCAAGGGGGGAATTCAACCGAAACTTCTCACTATCTTATTAATATTCAAATATTTATCCTTAATTCAACAGTATTGGGGTTGAGGGGGGGTGACTAAAGTCCCAGGCTACATGCTTTAGCCCCTTCGGGGCTTATGATAATACTTAAAAATTTTAGATAGTTAATTCTAACCTGAAATATGGAAAGAATACTATTAATCATGAAAATGTACTAAAAAAATTTCTAACTCTCTATAAATAAAAAAATTATTTTATTTAAAAGGTGGGACACACCCATTTTTTAAATAAGGATTCAAAAAAAAATATGGATAATTAATAAAAATTTATTGTATAGAATTAGATATTATTTAATTTATTAATAATAATAATAGTATAATGCAAAAAATGTCAAATAGTAATTTCTTCATATTTAACATGAAGTCTTTGCTTCATATTTTAGAATATTTGAATATGAACCTTCTAAAATTCCCCAAAAAAAATATAAGATATTTATTGCTCTATTTCCAACAAAAAAATTCCATGTAATACCCAAAAAATATGCTGAAATTATTGACCAATATACCATAAAGGCTAAAGATCTGTGATATATTAGCTGATCATATTTTGCACAAACTATTTCATATCTATTTTTCATCGATTTTACCCAATAAAAAATTGCTAAAATTACTAATAAACCTAAAATACCGGCAATAGAAAGTTGAGAAAAATAAAGATTATCAGTATTTTGATCAATAACAAGAGCCTGGTATATATTGCCAAAAATTGGATTATTTATAAAATTTTTCCATTGCATTTCAATGTAACGAAACCTGCTGTCTAAACTTTTAATATCTTGAATAAAATAATAATCAAATTTCGAACCCCAATCAAGTCTCATAACTTCTATAAAGAAACCATATCTTGACAATTCTTTCCATATAACCAAAACATATAACAATGGAAACAAGAAAATTGGTAACAGTATCATTTCAAAATATTTTTTTGTTATTGTTCTTATATGCTTAATTGACCATATTAAAAATGTAATAGTTAAAGCAATTAACGCTCCCTTTGTTTGAGAGATTACGCAGGAAGCCACAATAAATCCACATAAAGTACCCCTTAGTAAAGGAGAAATATTTTGAGATGGAAAATAAATTAGCAGCCAAAAAATTATTATTGTATAAAATGAATAAGTGAAAACTCTTACAAAAGGGCCGGGAGGACGGGTATCCCATGTCATATTTAATGAGTTAAAATCTGATGGATTATATATTTTTTGTGTAACTTTTAATATAAAATCACTTGAAATTTGACCCCAGGCAATCAATATTGAAAATAAAGATATAATTAAAAAAAATATTATAACTTTTTGGAAATCTTTAACAGGTAGTGTTCTTCCACAATAAATACCAATAACCACATAAATAATATTTCTAAAATAGCTTAATATTACACTTATATAAACCTGATTATAGGGACAATCCATAATAAATCTTGCATAAATAACAGCAAATAAAATTACAAATGGAGCCAAAATTAATGGTAAGAAGCTTTCAAATTCTCTTTTATAAATCTGAAATCCAAAAGTAATAATCATTAATATGCCAATTATTTCGCAAAATCCAATTCGACCTACAGGTAAATAAATCTCTGGAATAATTGTCATGGAAAATAAAATAAAATATACAAATACTCTTGAAGATATTAAAGACATGCTGACTTACCTTTAGATCATATATTAAATTTATTTTGGTTTTCATTATTATCTTTACAAATTGTAAAATAAAAGCTTGTCCCCTGATCTCTTAAACTTTCCACCCAAATTTTTCCTTTATTTCTTTCTACAAGATATTTACAAAGGTTTAATCCAAGACCTGTACCCTTTTCTCCTATAGTTCCAATTTCTTTATAATCTGAGGCTATATCAAATATATTTTTTAATTTGTCTTGTTCTATACCTATACCATTATCTGAAACACAAATTAAAGCATAATCATCTTTAGATTTAACGCTAATTTCGATCTTTCCATTTGGAGAAGTAAATTTTATAGCATTTGATAAAAGATTTCGAATTATTGTATCAACCATGTTTGGATCAGCATAAACCATAATACTGTCATCCATATTATAATCCAGTTCAATTTGTTTCTGTTTGCAGCTCTCAACAAACAAAGATATGGTTTTTAAAATATTAAAATTTAATTTAAAAGATTTTGGCTGAAGCTGAGTTTTCCCAATTTGCATTTTAGACCAGTTGAGTAAATTCTCTAATAATTTATATGCATTTATAGCGCTTGAACTTATTCTTGAAGAAAAGTCTATAATTTTATCGGTTTTTGATTCTTTTATTGCTTTTTTTAGAAGATCTGAAGATGCAAGCAATGGAGAAAATGCATTTTTTAAATCATGAGCAATAATTGAAAACAATTTATCTTTTGCAATATTTGATATTTCTAATTGCTTATTTAATTCAATGAGTTGTTTATTTTGTTTTTGAATAGTCAGTTCTTTTGTAATTCTTGCTAATAATTCTTCTTGCTGTATTGGTTTGGTAATATAATCAACAGCGCCAACTTCAAATCCTTTGACTTTATCAGCAATTTCAGTAAGAGCTGTCATAAAAAAAACAGGGATATTTTTAGTATTATTGTTTTCTTTTATTCTTTTACATGTCTCAAAACCATTAAGAACAGGCATCATCACATCAAGTAAAATAAGATCAGGTTTTATATTTTCAAGTTGTCGAAGGGCCATTTCCCCACTGGTAGCAACCAGAGTTTTAAAACCTGTACCTTTTAAAAATTCAAATAAAACATCAAGATTTGCAGGTTTATCGTCAACAATCAAAATTTTTGTTTTCTCCTGTTCATTATCTGTCATAATGAATACTCCAGTTTTTATAGTTAAATATTTCTTGCCATTTCTTCTGCCTCACTTATGGCATACATAATAATTCTTGGATTTTTTGCATCACCTATTACATGCAAAGGCATTTTTTTATTCTTAAATAGTTCTTTTATTTTAATAATAGGAGTCATTTTTTCTGCAATTACAACAGTATCAAAACCTTTTAGAGTTTTTTTCTCACCTTTAGATTTAATAAATATATTATCATCAGAAAATTTTTGAATTGAGACTTGTTTTATTAGATTTACATTATCTTTTTTAAGCCTCTGTCTTAAATAAAATCTGTCATTGCTTGACATTTCTTCAGCAAAATGATTTTTTCGATTTAAAACAATTACCTGTTTTCCCTTTTCCGCAAGAAAATCAGCTAAAACTAATGCAGCCTGGCCTCCTCCAATTATTATTACGTTATCTCCAGTAATCTTATTTCCTGATAAAATATCAATAACAGTAAAAAGTTCCATTTTAGTCTGAAATAGACCTTTAATCACAGGTAATTCAGGAAGGCTGCCACTGGCAATAATTACTTCTTGAGGATTTATTGAATCTAATAAATTTTCATTTATGCCAGTATTTAATCGCAGCTCTATTTTTAATCTTTTCATCTCATTAATAAAAAAATTTATAATATCCATAATTTCTGAACGTCCCGGCGGAACTGAAGCATATTTTGCCATTCCGCCAATATGGCTTTGCTCATCACAAATTACTACATTATGGCCTCTTATTGCAGCCATTCTGGCTGCAGCCAATCCAGCAGGACCGGCACCTATTATTAATACTTTTTTTGAGCTGTCAATTTTATCATTATCTTTAATTAAATATTCTCTTCCAACATCTGGATTAACAACGCATGAACCTGGTTCTTTTTGAAGTACACTGTGAATACAGCCTAAACAGCATCCTATACATGGTCTTATTTCTGATATTCTTCCTTGTTTTGCTTTATTTGGATATTCTGGATCAGCGATCAATGATCGTCCAATTGCTACCATATCAGCTTTACCAAGCTTGATTATTTGATCAGCCATCTCTGGACTTTTAATTCTTCCAACAGTAATCACAGGTATTGAAACTTCTTTTTTTACAGCTTCAGCAAGATGAACAAAACATCCATGTTTTACATACATTGACGGAATTGTAAGTTCTTTTGATCCATACACACCTGCAGAAACATGGAGATAAGAAACGCCTTCTTTTTCTAAAATTTTTGCAAGTTCAATTGATTCGTCAAGTGTAAAACCATTATCTATATAGTCATTACCATTGATTCTTATTCCAACCGGAAAATTACTGCCAGTTTTTTCTTTTATATCTTTTAATACCTCAACAACAAATCGTACACGATTTTGAAAATCACCTCCATAATTATCCTGACGAGTATTTGAATTTTTTGCTAAGAACTGGCTGACTAAATAGCCATGTGCACCATGAATTTCAATAAAATCAAAACCAGCTTCTTTTGAACGTCTAGCAGCATCTCCAAAAGAAGATACTGCTTCTTTAATATCATTAATATTCATTTCTTTAGGAGGGGGGCCTTTTACAACTGCCGGGGCAGGTATAGCAGATGGTGCTATTCTATTTTCAAAACTGGACTGCCTTCCACCATGCATAAGCTGCATCCCAAACTTGACATCATATTTTTTAACTTCATTAACCATTTTTTGTAATGAAGGAATACAGCTGTCTTTCCATAGCTTAGGAAGATCAGGAACCTCAAGACCTAATGGATGAACTGCTCCGCCTCCAACAAGCATCATACCAACTCCACCTTTAGCCCTTGTAACAAAGTATTGAGTCAATTGATCTGTAATATTATCATCCTTATCAATTCCAAAATTTATACTCATAGCAGGCATTAACAATCTATTTTTTATAACCATTGAGCCTATATTAATCTCAGAAAAAAGATTTTTTAGAAAAGTCATTAAGTTATCTCCTTTTAAATGGCATAATTTAATTTATTATATTATATTCCAACTTTTGTTTTTCGAATTTTGTGTGGACGAACACGGACAAATACAGACTTACACTTCACATGATTGAAAAATCAAAGCTGGAATTTTGTATCTTCTTTAAACTTAAAGAAGATACAAATTTTTTGCATTTGTTAATATATAACCATATTTTCTTTTGTCAGTAGTTTCAAGAATCCATTTCCAAAAAGGTATTATTTTGATTACTTTATCATTTTCAATAATTAATTCTTCCTCAGATTCAGTAATAATTGTTCCTTCAGATAAATTAAATTCATCAAGTCCTTTTAAAAGTGCATCAATTTCTCTTTTTTTCGTTCTTATGTCGCTCATATCAATGCATACCTGATAAAGAAACTTATTTTTTAATTCATCAATAGCAATAAAATCGATTTCATTTTTCTCTTTATAATAATAAATTTCATAACCTTGCCTGTATAGTTCAAGAAACACGATATTTTCCAAAACACGCCCGCTATTTTGGGCAATATTTGATGCTGAAATCCAATAAAAACCTAAATCAATAACATAGATTTTTTTAGGTCTTATCAGCTGTTTTCTTATTGATATTGAATAAGCTGGTATAAAGAAAAACAATAACGAATTTTCAATATATGAAAAATATTGAAAAATTGTGTCTCTTGATAATGAATAGCCTTGACTCTTTAGATCATTGAATAATTTGTTAACAGTAACCAGATTCGAAATATTGTGTATGAGATAATTGAGAATATATTTAAACAAATTGTTATTATTAATTGTATAACGCTCAAAAATATCTCGATATATCATTAACTCCCAATAATCTTTTAGTATTCTTCTTTTTAATTCTTCTTCATACTCTACAATCTCGGGATATCCACCATACATAAAATAATCATTAAATAAATGTCTCCATATTGCCTGTTCTTTTGAAGATACGCACTTATTAATATCTATTTTGTTGAAAATACTAAACTCTATAAAAGATAATGGCATAATTGTAAATGATAATGTTCTACCTCTAAGAACTGTTGAAATATCAGAACCAAACATTTTTGCTGAAGACCCTGTGAGGAATAAATGTATATTTTCATTATCTAAAATTCTTCGCACAAATTTTTCCCAACTATTAACCTCTTGGATTTCATCCAAAAACATATATGTTGTTTTTTCTTTTTGATTTGGAAAAAGTTCAAAATAGGCAGTTAATAATTGCTCCAAATCATTTAGCGTAACGCCGTTCAGACGATTATCTTCGAAATTAATATACAATATATTTGATTTTGGAATACCTTTTTTTATAAGTTTTTCAATTTGCAAATATAAAAGAAAAGTTTTTCCGCTTCGCCTTGGTCCAACTAAAGTTATTGCTTTTCCTATTATTTCAGGAAAATTATATGTTCTGGGATAAAAAATTGAAAATTTTTTATGAGCAAAATCGACTATCAATTGCTTGAAAATATTTTTAAATAACATCTTACCCTCCTTAAAGGGTAAGATTAACTAAAAACGCACTTTTATGCAAGGTAAAAATAGCAATAGTATAAATAAGTATTTAAATATTATATTTTTTTTAATTTATACAATTATGATGCATATTTAGTGTCTGAACGAAAAAGGAATTTTTCGTCAAGAACAAGGAAGACAAAAAAAATAACCAAAGGAATATATTTGATATTTTGAGGATTATTTTTTTTGTTTGACGCAGTTATTGGCGAAAAAGGCCTTTTTCGTTCAGACACTATTTAATAAATTCTGTTTATCGCATAGGTCTATAAGTTTTGTGTTTTTTAACTATTTAATATCCTTGATTATCTTGTTCCCGCGCTCCAGCGTGGGAATTTATTTATAGCGCTCCAGCGTCGATTCAAATAAGCCAGTAATTAACTTATCACTCGACGCTGGAGTGACTAAAAAAATGTTCCCACGCTGGAGCGTGGGAACAAGATCGTTAAGGATATTAAATAGTTAAAAACACAAAACTTGTAGACTTATGCGCTGTTTATAAACTTTTACATATGCCTTTCAAACAGTACTCGTATAATTATTATAAATAACTTTATCTGTTAAATATTTACCATCCTCTTTTTCAGGACGAACATATTTAACTAGAAAATCAACTATTGAAATCCTTCCAGCAATATTTCCGCGATTTTTATCAATTAAAGTATTTCTTTCAACACGCCATACAGCACCTTCTGCCGGCTCTGTTGCACCATGAAAACCATAAGTATTAAGGAGCTTACAAGCTTTTTCTATACTTATTGATCCATTATCAGACAGTACATGAGGAGTTACAAATTTGTTATTTATTCTTTTTATAAAATCATCAAATGGCATTCTTTTATGTTTATCTGATATAATATCAAATGCAGCAAAAGGTTCATGAGGAAGATTATAGATAGTTCCATGGGCAACTAAGAGCCATTCACCACACAATCGCTCTCCATTTTGTAAAACAGACATAAATCTATCACTATTTTCAAACACCCAATTGTGAAATTCATGATGCATTTTGAATGGTGAGGTATTAGCAATATAACCTGCACGTGTAAGAGGGTATAAAATATCATCTATTCTGGCAACTCCAACATTTGACCCATCAAGCTTTTCCTGAACGATTACTCTGTCATATCTGTCTCGAGTTTTTTTGCAAGCAATTTTTTCCTGACCTTCATGACATTTGTGATCTCCTGGTCCCATTCTACTGCCAGCTAAATGAGGTATATGCCCATAATTTTTATGTCCTAATGGTTTTTTTTTCATATTTTTTTAGATTGTTATATTATTATTAAAAAGTTATTAATTCTATTTGGCAAATTAAAAGATAACATATTGATTTAATACAAAATATACAAAATATACAAAATTGAATTAAATCAATATTGATTGTAATTTCAAATAGTTAAGCTTCATACTGCCTAAGTAGAATTTATTATTTATAAATAAAAAACAATTAGATGTAAAAATTATCATAGTCAAGAATAAAAATATTTATGTTTTTTATCTTAATAATATTGAAGGTCTCGTAAAAAGTCAGAAAATGAGTTTTAATTTTATAACACTTTGAAATTGTTAATACTGATTTTTATAAAATATACTTTTTACGACACCATCAATAATTAACATCGTACTATTTTTGTTTTTCAATCATTTGAAGAGTATTTCCGCATAGGTCTACAAATTTTGTGTTTTTTAACTGCCTAATATCCTTAACGATCTTGTTCCCACGCTCCAGCGTGGGAACCTATTTACTACGCTCCATCGTCAACTGAAATAAGCCAGTAATTAGCTTATCACTCGCTGCTTTTGTGTCTTTTTAACTGCTTAATATCCTTAATGATCTTGTTCCCACGCTCCAGCTTGAGAACCTATTTACTACGCTCCATCGTCAACTGAAATAAGCCAGTAATTAGCTTATCACTAGCTGCTGGAGCGTCTAAAAAATGTTCCCACGCTGGAGCGTGGGAACAAGATCGTTAAGGATATTAAATAGTTAAAAAAACACAAAACTTGTAGACCTATGCGAGTATTTCTTTGATAATCGGTGCTTATTTGTGTCAATTAACAAAAAACAAAAATTGGACTATAATATTTTATTTTTTTATTGGTTTTTTATAAATAGTTCTTGGCATATGGGCAAATTATTAGTAATATAACACTTTTTAATTAATATAACTTGCCTGATTTCAAATTATAAAATTCTCAAAGAATTTCGATTTAATATATATCTTTCTTCTTTTAACAAAATCTTTTTTTGTTTGTAACTAAAAAAAATTATTTTTATAAAGATTACGAATGATATCTTTTTAAATCGTATTTTTGAAAATTTTTATAATAAATAATAAATTAATTTTTTATTAACAATTAAAGGAGGATTTTTCATGTTTAAAAAATTAGGATTTTTTTTATTAGTATCTTTATTAATTGTACCTGCTTCATTTTCATTGGAAATTAATGGAGTAAATATACCTGAAACGCTAAAAGCAGGTAATACAAGCCTGATTTTAAATGGAGCAGGTATTAGATCAAAATTTTTCATTAAAGCCTATGTTGGTGCTTTATATTTAAAGGCAAAAAATTCTAATCCTGACGCAATAATTAATGCTAATGAACCTATGGCAATAAAACTTCATATAACATCATCTATGATAACAAGTGAAAAAATGGAATCAGCTACAAGAGATGGTTTTCAAAATTCAACAAATGGAAAGATTGCACCAATTAATGCACAAATAGAACAATTTATTTCTGTATTTAAGGAAGAAATTAAAAGTAATGATATTTATGATATTATTTATACACCTGAAAAAGGTGTTGATGTTCTAAAAAATGGTAAATTTAAAATAAATGCCAAGGGACTTGATTTTAAAAAAGCACTTTTTGGTATCTGGCTTTGTGATAGACCAGCTCATAAAAAATTAAAATATGGAATGCTTGGAAATTAAAATTTGCCAGTATTAAGTACTAAAATGATGGTAGAATTTTGTCTTGTGTTATAGATTTAATTTTATTTTTCTGACATTGGAAATAGTAGAATTAGGTGATTTCCGAAAAACAAAATCCCAATTTTTTAATTGTTAATATCAGGCAGCTATACTGTAGAGACAAGTTTTGCCTTGTCTCTACCAATTTGTCTCGGGGTATTTGGATTATTCCGGAGGGTATATTTATTTTCGGAAATCACCTTAAAGAAATTAGTGGACAGTAAAAATTTTTTTCAGTCAACGAAGTCAACTATACTCACTATTTCCATAGCATATATTATTAGCACAGTTCCCGCTCTAAAAAGTAATATTAAAAGGCATTTGACAAAGCCTTTGATAAATTTAATCCTTGCTGCAAAGCCTTTATAGGCCAATATTTAAGAAGATAAATATTTGAAATGCACCTTTATACAACCATTGCTACATTCAGAGATTTACCTTTAGCAGAGCTTGCAAAATCAAAGTTAAAATCCGAAGGTATTTATTGTATTTTGTTAAATAATAATCATATCGGTATAAATTGGCTGGCTTCTCTGGCTCTTGGAGGAGTAAAATTACAGGTTAAAAATGAAGATGTGGAATATGCAAAAACAATACTTTCAAAAGACGAATCAGCTGTTCTTGAAAATGATGATTTAGAATTTCCTGATATTGAAGACAATGATATATGCTGTTTCTGCGGTTCATCAAATCTTGAATATATTAAGTATTCGCGGCTTTCAGGTGCATTAATTTTATTAACTCAATTACCAATATTTTTTTGGGGTATTGGATACAAATGCAAAGATTGTGGTAAAAAACAACATATTTCAAAAAAATAATGAATGAATGTAAGTTTTTCATATTTCATTATAGAATCAACAATTTATCAAGATACTTATAATTAACAAAATAATTTATTTGTAGGAGTTTTCAATGAGAAAAATATATAACATAATTTATTTATTATTAATATTTTTATTAACTATTTCTATTTGTTATTCAAATGAAATTATATCAAAGCAGTTTACAAAAAAAGAAATAAAAAAAATGGAGTCAACAAGAGCAATTATTAAAACAAAATTTGGAGATATAAAAATAAAATTTTTTCCTGATGTTGCTCCAAATCATGTGAATAATTTTATAGAACTTGCAAAAAAATCTTTTTATAATGGAACTACTTTTCATAGAGTAATACCAGGTTTTATGATTCAAGGAGGGGACCCTAATTCAAAAAATCCAGATAAAAGGCTTCATGGTACAGGAGGACCTGGTTACAGCTTAAAAGCAGAATTTAATAAAATTCCTCATAAAAGAGGTATTTTATCAATGGCACGTTCTAATAATCCTGATAGCGCTGGTTCTCAATTTTTTATATGTGTTGCAGATGCATTATTTTTGGATAATAAATATACTGTTTTTGGTCAGGTAGAACAAGGTATGGAAGTTGCTGATAAAATTGTTTCGCAGCCAAGAGATAGAAGAGATAATCCTAATCAACGTATTGAAATGACAGTTGAGATTGAGATTGAAAAAAATAAAGATTTAAAGCATTGATAGAAATATCAATAAATGTCGTATGTACAGGTTGGGGGAAAAGCTATTTAAAGCGCTGAAAGCGCGAATTAACATAGCCCATGGCGAAGCCCTGGGTGATATAAAACCACAACTTTTAGCCCTGTAAGGGCGAATTAAAATATGAAATCAATTAATATTACGCCCTCTCAAGGGTAAGATTCTTGTAAATCATTTCCCAGGGCTTCGCCATGGGCTATATTAATTCGCGCTTTCAGCGCTTTGATAGTTCTTCCCCAACCTGTACATACGCCCTCAATAAATTTCAGATTTAAAGAAAAAATTTAAAAAAAATATAATTAAAATTACCAATGATTTTGAAATAAGATTTATTTTTTTTATAATGGACGCAGTGGACGCAGTGGACGCAGTGGACGTAGTGGACGCAGTGGACGCAGTGGACGCAGTGGACGCAGTGGACGCAGTGGACGCAGTGGACGCAGTGGACAAAGT
>Ga0272440_1003614_pt1 | contig 11461 bp, 7 predicted proteins | sample SSMMMBAug17_FD_192440 | JGI IMG/M metagenome (GOLD analysis project Ga0272440, IMG submission 192440) | Marine sediment archaeal communities from Little Sippewissett salt marsh, Falmouth, MA, United States - SSM-MMB-Aug17 | ecosystem: Environmental > Aquatic > Marine > Wetlands > Sediment ... | reverse complement strand
GGCAGTTTAAAGTTTGATTATTATTGCTTCAAACAAAAATATAAAGTCGGGTAGAGACGTAGCCTTCTACGTCTCTACAGTATTATTAAATGCCAGCACTATATTGTTGTCGTTTTTCCTGAGTTTCCAACAATTTCCACATCACAACCGGAATATCCATTAAAATTTTACCAGGAATAAAATATACTAACGATGTTTTTGACACATACACCGAAAAACTTGCGCCGCCTTCTTTGAGGATGGTTTCTTCTCGACAAAAGTTTCCAGGTGTTATTGTTTCAATATTTGTCTCGCCTGATCGAATGATCAACTCGCCTTCCACGAGTAATAACAATGTGGCTTCACTATTTTCCTGTATGATTTCACCCTTCACATATGAATGAGAGGTTAATTTTTGTGCTATTTTGTTTTGAATCGGGTATGTAACCATATCACCAAACAGCCAGGTATCTTGTAAGAAAGCAATACTTTTCTGCATGGCTTTGATATCTTCATAGAGGTTATTACGCCTGACAAACTCTGCATATAAATTTACAGGTATTTCAAGTGCCCAGACATAGCTACACGCGCTATAGGTTTCCTTTGATGGTTTTTCCTTGTAACCCGACAATTCGCCGATTAAAGAACCAGCATATAATATCTGATTGACATTCTGCTCGGATCGAATCATTTCAATTGTTCCTGTCAAAATGAGATAGATATTTGGATTGGAAACACCTTGTTTGACCAGTATTGTTCCGGCATTAAATGATGTGACATGACAGTTTAACAAAATGCGTAACTCGGCGATTGGAGCCGATGGAAAATAGGCATGCAGATAGCGAAATGCATACCGCATGGTATGATCCTGATTGGTGGAAATTAAAACATCAACCATGCCAAATGGCGCTCGCGAGCCAATCTCCTTTTCTTCGTTTGAAAAGGACTGCGCGGTGTGAGAAAGAATGATCTTTTCAGATGGATCATTCTTGAAATCTTCAGCCTTTCCATGAATGAGACCACCACCGACATCAATTTTTTTCAAGTTGGCACGTGTCAGATATTCATTGCGGACTGATTCATAAAACGTTTGTGTAATACCATTTTCATCCGGATTTGATGTTATCATACCTTTTAAAACATCAAATGATGTCAAATCTGCAAAATGTGAATAGGTTAAATATCCCCCATCCCAGATCGCTCTGAATGTAAAAATACTATTTTCAACAGGATGTGGAGATAAAACAGGTTTGACTTCAAGTCCCTCAACGTTATTCCATTTATCAAATTCAAGCGTTTGAACATCAAAGTATTGATCCAATCGATCTGAATCCCAGGTCATAAGACTTTGCAATTTTTTTGCAACCGATGCACGAACCAGTCTGGTGGCATAATATTTAATTCGATGATCCCCGCGAATTAAAGTTGTCATGCCAGCAAAATGGTCGTCATGCGCATGGGTATGAAATACACCTTCGATTTCATTGATACTGATTCCTAGAGCAGTCAGCGTATGGAGTAAATTGGGCCCAGCATCTATTAAATAAAGGTTTCCCTGAAACATAAGAATGCTCGCCATGCTGGGGCGGTTGATATCCCATCCATCACCCTGACCTGAATGAATAACAGCAAAATATTCGCGCTTGATCTGATGAAATCCCAGCTCAAATGGGGGGCTATATTGTTCATTTTTGGTCAAATTCATATCAACAGTAACTGACTCGCCTTTATACAAAAATTTATATGTATTGAACCCGATACGATGCACATACACATCATTTCTAATGAGAACCGGTTCATTCTCAACTGACAATGTATCCAATAAATCTGTTGTGGGACGAATTTTATTGAATGCAAATCGGAGTTTCATGCGCATCATTTCACGTGCTTCATCCTGTGATAAACCCGCTTCTATCAGTTCTTTTTCTGATGCAAGGCCATAATTCCCACGATGAATATATGCCATGTGTGCCTTAATTTGTTCATCAATGCCAATTAGCATTGGCTTGACACCCGTGTTATTGGGATGATTGGGTAAAATCATTCCCTGCCTGTAAAGCATTTGAAGTACTGGAAATTCCGCTAGATTTGAAAAATGCCCATTTTGAACCAATACATCAGATAAAAGGATTACATTGGGACCAGATTCAAAAAAAACGCCTTTTCGTTCAATTGATTTGATCAAGCCTGTTCTCATCATGTGCTTGACACTATCAGCCGGACATGCACACAAAATATATAAATTGGCCTCTGGAATGCCAACCCAATAAACGCCTGAGATAATTTTAATTTTTTCAATTTCTGCCATTTTTTCACCTCTCTGATTATTCAACAGACCCATATGACTGTTGATTTTTGTAACAGTTTTGTGTTTTTTATGTTTACTGTAAATATTTTTTAAATTTTTTGTTGCAATATTTGCGCCTTATTTTGCAAGTATCAAAAAATGTTCTATATTAATATTTCATGCATGGGATGATAATATTGATAATAATGCATAGAATGAGTAAGGAATCACCTGAAAATAAGATGCTCATTTTTTCTTGAACGTACAAAAAAATAAGGTCGTGTAGAGACGTAGCATGCTACGTCTCTACAACCACTTTTTCCTTCTGAAAAAAATCAGAGAAATGACAATAATAACAATAAAAACAACCCATAGGGCAGGATAAGACCATTTCCAATGTAATTCTGGCATATGCTCAAAATTCATGCCATAAATGCCTGCAAGAAATGTTAGTGGGATAAAAATTGATGCCAACACTGTGAGAATTCTCATAACTTCGTTGGTTTTGTTACTCAATACAGACAAATAAATATTTAACATGCCTGAGAGAAGCTCTCTATAAGAGTCAATGGATTCATGTAATCTAATGGCGTGGTCCAGTACATCACGATAGTAAACCTTAACTATGGGTGAAATTAATGTTGATTCCTCTCGTATGATAACTGTCATTAAATCAGAAATAGAAGAAATTGATTTTCTAAGAAAAATAATTTCACGTTTTAATTTATGTATATTATTTAAGGTTTCTGCTGATGGTGAAAGCAACAGCTCATTTTCAAGGGATTCAATATAATCATCAAAGGATTCTTGAAGTTGAAAATATTGATCAACAATTGAATCAATCAATGCATAGGCCAGGTAATCTGCGCCAGACTTTCTAATTTGTCCGCTTCCTTTTTCAATACGCGTTTTAACTTTGTCAATATGTAGGTCGTTTGTTTCTTCAAATGTAATAACATAGTCTTTGCCAATAATCATGCTCAATTGTTCATATTCAAGCTGTTGCAAATCAGAATTATCTGCAATTTTTTTTAAGACCACAAAGATATAATGTTCAAAAATCTCAACTTTTGGGCGTTGATTGGTATTTAAAATATCTTCAAGGGTCAGGGGATGAATATTAAATTTTTCTCCAATTTCTTGAATGGTGTTTATATCGCTAAAACCGCAAACATTTATCCATTTGATACCCGACTGATTCGAGGAAAATAGTATGGCTTCTTTTATGTTATCCAGTTTTTTTTCACTATAATGATCAATATCATAGAAAATTTCCGAAATTTCTGTGGAGCGGGTTGTGGTATCGCCAACGTAGACCAGCGAACCTGGGGGAAGACCCGATTTTTTGGAAACAACATAGAACTGATTTGAAGGTGCTTGTTTTTTCATGATTTGTTTTCCTTTATATACGAAATATTCCATTTAATCGTAATTTTGCAAAAACATTGACTTCAATATTTTTTTGTAGATATACAAAATATCAGACCAAATATCAACATTCTTCACGTAGATTCCGGGGGAAAAATGGAAAAATGCCACAAAATTTTCGGCAGATTTCCAAAAATATCTAACCAAACAGTCGGTAATTCCGAAGATACATTCCGAAATATTCTGACAACCCAAATAAAGTATTACCTGAAAAATCCCATAAATTTTTAAAAATACAATAAATAGTTGAATATTTATTCATAAGTTGTTATGAGTTTTGGGATGAAGCTTCATGACTGGAAATTATAATGTTCTTTATAAACTTAAAAAATCTTAACTAAGGAGGTAAAATGGTTAAAAAACCAACATTATTTTTCGTAATGATTTTAGGGCTTGTTTCAATTTTTAGTACAAGTCATGTATTCGGAGAAACCTATTTCAAAAAAACAGAATGTCAGCTTCATGCAGATATCAATCGCGTCCCTCCCAGCGACAACAACGATATCTGGACATTGACAGTCGAGCATTTTTCTGAATGGAAATATGGGGATACATTTTTGTTTATGGATTTGGAAACCCAACCGACTTTTAGAGAAACGCCAGCAACCATGTATTTTGAAATTGCACCGCGTTTCAGTCTGGACAAAATTCTAAAACAGGATTTGATTCCATCCCCTTATTTAGGTGAGGTCTACCTGGCTTTTCAATACAATGGCGCGGATGCTAATTTTATTTCAACATCCTGGCTCGCGGGTGTGTCTGTCGATTTTTTAGGACAACCCAATTATGGTTTTTCCAATTTGAGTGTATTTGTAAAGGATAGTAATCGAAAGAAGGAATTCATAGACTTAACAAACTGTTATCAAAATGATACATCATGGCAAATCACATTTGCGTGGGGACAACCTTTTAGTATTGGGCCGCTTCAAATGGAATTTAATGGATTTCTGGATTATTGGCAAGAAAATTCAATGTTTATAAAAGATAAAACCTATCGAATTCTATTAACAGAACCCCAATTAAGGTTAAAACTCTCAAGCTTTACAGGAAAGGATAACTTTTTGTCTAATTCTGTGGTTGGAACAGAAGTTGAAATATCGAATCATTTCTTTGGTGAAAACGAAGATTGGCATATTAATCCAACCCTGTTTTTTGCGGTGGTATTTTGATTATTGTGACATAATTAAAAAATGAAACCAACAGGATGAACGTAGAGACGTAGCATGCTGCGTCTCTAAAGGAACAAATAATCAGGGAGATTGTCATGCAAAATGATATCCTTTTGACAGATCAAAAAGATCAAATTCTAACTGTGACGTTGAATCGGCCATCAGTGATGAATTCATGCAATTTTGATTTGCTGAAGGCGATGAAACAATTATTTGAAAACATTCATTTTGATCCAAATATTCGCGTTGTTATTATAACAGGTGCTGGAGATCGTGCTTTTTGTGCAGGCGCAGATTTAAAAGAACGTGCCACGATGTCAGAAACTCAGGTGAAGTCGTTTATTTTTACAATCCGCAATCTATTTACGTTCATCGAAAATATGAGTAAACCGGTGATTGCTGCAATCAATGGCATTGCTTTGGGAGGAGGTACCGAGCTTGCACTTGCCTGTGATATTCGAATTGCAGCCGAATCCGCTTTGATGGGCCTCACTGAAACACGACTGGCAATTATACCTGGCGCTGGTGGAACGCAGCGATTGCCCAGACTGGTTGGCAGAGGCAAAGCCAAAGAATTGATTTTCACAGGCAAACGCATTTCTGCGAATGAAGCCCTGTCTATTGGCTTGCTCAATGCTGTGTATCCATCAGATACGTTGTTGGATGAATCTATTAAAATGGCAAAGATGATTTGTGAAACTGGGCCAATAGCGATTCAACAGGCCAAATATGCAATCAATCATGGTTTGGAAACCGATTTGAACACGGGTCTGGCCATTGAGTCCAATGCCTATTGGATTACGATTCCCACACAAGACCGACAGGAAGGTTTAAACGCTTTTCGAGAAAAACGCAAACCGATTTATAAAGGTATTTAATTTCAAGTGGAAACATATTGCCATCTCAAAAACGTAACATTTGTCCGAAAGGCACATCATAAATCTTTTTTTATCCATATTCCAGATTTACACATACCGGATAAAAGTGAGCCAGAACAGAATAGAATTCCAATTGTGGGTGAAAGCGGCGCAGGAAAAAGCACGCTGTTAAATGGTCTGGCTGTTATGATGAAACCTGCAGCAGGCGAAATTATCTGGTCAATAAATGGTAAAAGCTATCATTTCTCACAAAAACAATGGAAAGAGAAACAGGCGCTCTATTGTCGGAAAACCCTTTTTGGATTTGCCTTTCAGGATAGCACATTGACACCGCATATGACTGTCGCTGAAAACCTGATCTATCCCCAGCGTATCAATGGCGTGTCACGAAAAAATTCGGAACGAAAAGCATTTCACGTATTGAAAAAAGTGCTTCGTGACAACGAAAATATTGAAAATATGCTTGCCAAATATCCCTATCAACATCTGTCAGGCGGGGAACGTCAGCGGGTTTCACTGGCACAGGCCATGATCAACGACCCTAAAGTCCTGTTTGCAGATGAACCTACTGGCAATCTTGACATAAATACCCGACAAATTGTGATGGATTCAATTTTTGAATGGGTAACTGAACAATCGGATCGGATGCTGGTATGGGTCACCCATCATGAAAAAGATCCTGAAAATGCAGGCGTTTACCGCTATTTATGTGTCACTGGACAAACTTGTCAATGGAAAGAGGTTGAAAAATGAAATCCTTTTACTGGCTGCCTGTCGCAACAAAAGAATTTTTCATGCAGTTTACTTTGAAACGTCAACCCACCAATCGCGATTTTTTATGGCTGACCCTGTTATCCATGCTGGTGTTATTGTTTGCACTTCTCATATCAGCCACACGTGAAGGATTATCCGAACGTATGGTTGACTTACTCTTGGGTCGGGTTCCAGGTCATGGAATACCAGTATGGGTTCGCGCCAATCCATATACAGCAGGCGGAAAAAATCTTATTGATTCATCAATTGTCAACCAGGTCAATTCTATGGGCACCTGGAAAAAAGGTTCTGATAATATATATATTCCTGGCATACGAATTTATCCCTATCAGGAGGTCGATCAAATCAGTCTCGCTTTACCTGGTGATGGCTTATGGCATAAACATCCGAATGATCCTGAAAGCCCAGGTTTTGAAGGAATTGCTGTAACTGACAACGATCCCTTATGGAAATTTGCTGCAAATAACTATCAGGTCACGCGCATGACAATTGTTTTAAATCGATCAATATTCAAGTCTTATTTTAAATATGATGCCTATCGAAAAAGCCTTGAAACACTGTTACCATCACCCCTTTTTCAAAAAGTACCATCTAAAGATACCTTTTTATTTTCAGACAAAACCCTATTATGGCTTCTTGTAGGTTCAGTAAAAGATTTGTTGCGTTTTGAAGTCATATGGGTAGACCGCTTTCCCATTCCAGGAAAATTTGCTTATTTATTTCCCTGGGATCAGTATCAGGCACTTGAAAAAGCATATCAATACAGCAATATTCGGTACTTTCCAGAAATTGAAACAAATCAAAGGCAGCAACGTGCCAAAACACTGTATTTAAAAAATCAGATTTCTTCATATAATCGCGATAAACTGGCCCAATGTCTTGGTGGCAATATCATCAATAAGCGGGGTCAATTCTATATGGAATTTAAAAGACCGATGCCAGAATTTTGGGTCAATGCATGTGTCGATGATCTCGAAATTGATGCCTCGCATATTCGTATCGCACATCCAGTTGCTGGTGATACAATTCATTTGAAATCATTTGATCAAATTGCGTTGCCCTGTAATAAACTTCCCAAAGATCTTTTGCCTTTTGAAGCTTTGGATAAATGCAAGGATAATCCAGAATATAAATTTATTCAAACGCTGCCTGGATCACCGCGAGCCTTTGTTTATGTGCCTGATAGAGGATTACTTAACACTGCAATTGCAAATTTAAAGGACATGGATCAAAAACCTTTATTAATTCCCTGGATCTATGCGGATGCGCTCAAACGATTTGGTGCATTGATTCAAATCATTGATATTCTCAGTTCACCCTACCTTGTTTTGTTCATCCTTTTTCTGGTGGCTTTGTTTGGTGTAATGATTGCGACATTAATCGGTCATCGGAAACATTATTATGGTATTTTTCTGGCAAAAGGAATGGGGCGGCGTGATATTTATGGGATGCTCTTATTTCAAATTGGAATGACATTGGTGATTGGCTTGATTGCTGCTGCAATAACAATTCAAAGTGTCCGATCATCAATTAATGCACACTTTTTAGAAGCATCGAAAAGTTTTTATGATGTCATGCCGCTAAAAACACCAGATTTATTACCTGTCTCACTTCAACATCACATTTTTGTCTTTTGCGCAGGCATGCTTATTGCCTGGTTATTGACATTGTTGATTTTGTATCTATTGCCTTTGCGCATGAATACCATGCCAGATGATTTGTTGGAATAATTTTTGGGAATGATCAGATTATAACAGAAATTTGGGTTACCCTCATTTCATTTTTGAACAATAAAGATTGACAAAAAGAGTTTTTTTCTAATAAATAGATTTTAATATAGCTAGCTAGTTACTAATAATGATTTATTTTATTGAAGCGCTTTCAGTTATGCATATTATCTTACAACTTTGGTTTTTCCAAACGCGTGATGTATGTATCTGTGTTCGTCAGTGATTGTCCGCCTGAATCGGAAAAGCCAAAGTTGTACAATAATACATATCAATGTTAATATGGTATAAAATTTGAGGAAACTCATTTATAGACAATAAAGAATAGATATCTGCCAAATATTATTACCTTTTCTTGTAACCCTTTTTTGAAAAATGAAAGGTATGTCATGGAATCATCAAACGCAGAAATAACCGAAAAAAACGAAATAGATGACATTGTCAAGCTTGATAAACGATTCGGGCGAATTGCAATAAAAAACAGACTGCTTACGATTGATCAGGTCAAAGATGCGCTTCGGAAACAAGATTATATTTATAAAAAATCCAACTATATCATTCTGATAGGTGACTTACTCGTAGATTCAGGCGCATTGAAAGAAAGATATCGTGATGCCATTCTTAAGCGTCAAAATCGATTGATCACTGATTCGCAAAGGCGAAAGAGCTTTGGCTACATTGCAATAAACAAGGGATATATTACACGGGAAGAACTTGCTGACGCCTTGAAACTTCAAGCAGAACAATATCAAAAGGATCGCAGTGTTGTTTTTTTGGGAGATGTTCTTGTTAAACAGGGATTGTTGACTTCAGATCAACGTGATGATGTTGTCAAAGAAAGGGATTCATATCGAGAATCGAATCTTTCGAGTGATCAACAATCATACAAACCTGATGATATTGCTACAGATCAATCTGATGAAGAATCTGAAGAAAAATCAATATCACCACCTGCTGAACCAGAAGCAGAATCAACAGACATTGATGATGACGACGAGTCAGGGGAACTTCAAGCAGATTTAAATTTGCAAGAAAATCTAAAGATTGTTTTTAATGAGGACAAACTCGAAGCATATCTAAAAGTCAATGCCATGCTCCCTATAAGAACGCGATTGATTGATTTAAAACATTTTATTCAATCGAATGGGATTGATCATGGACTGGTTGAAAACAAAATTCTCAAACAATGGTTACAGAACAAAAATATGCGTCGCAGGCCATTAAAAATTGCCCAGGGCACTCCGCCTGTGCCACCAAAAGATGCACGTATTGTTTTTCATTTTGAAACAAATCCAAAAAAAGCAGGCACTGAAAAAAAAGATGGTACAATTGACTACAAGGATAGAGGTGAAATCATTTCTGTGAAAGCTGGCACGCTGCTTGCCGAAAAAATTCCACCTGAGGAAGGAAAACCAGGTCTTGATGTGACTGGAAAAATTATCAATGTCCCAAAGCCTAAAGATATTATCATTAAAACAGGCAAAGGTGTTACAAGGTCTCCAGACAATTTACAGGTGATTGCGGGTGTCAATGGCATGGCAGAAATTGACAAATCTGGCAAAATTAATGTGCATCAGGTTTTGGTTATCAATGGGGATGTTGGCATGCAAACTGGACATATATTCTTTGATGGTGTTGTTGTTGTTAGAGGCGAAGTAAGTCCGGGCTTTCAAGTCAAGGCTGAACAATTGGAAGCATCAGCAATAATGAATGGAGAAGTTACGACTACCGGTGATATTCTTGTCAAAGGCGGAATTGTTGGTTCAAAAATTAATGCAAATGGCACTGTAAACGCCAAATTTTTGAAAGCCACGCAGATTATTTCAAAAAGAGATGTTGTGGTTCAAAAAGAAATTGTTGATTGTATGTTGAATGTGGGCGGACAGTGTTTGTGTGAAACTGGCAAAATTGTGGCCTCACTTATATCTGCATCAGGTGGCGTTAAAGCGGCTGAGATTGGCTCGGAATATTCATCATCCTGTCAAATTATGGTGGGTGTTAGTTCTAAAACGCAGAAACAACTAAAACGATTACACAATTCACTGAAACAATGTAAAAAAGACGAGCAGGCAGAAATCAAGGCTGAAATAAGTCGTATTAAGGCTCGTGAGTTATCTGGTTTTGCAGATCAAACTGCCGATATCATTGCTGCAAAAGGGATTATAGGCGCTGAAATTCAGACAAGAGGAAAAATTGTCACTGTATCCCTGAAAAATGCAGTCATTGAATCCCTGGGGCATGTTGTTGTTCAAAAAGAAATTATTAAAACAAAAATTCAATGCGGGGGTGAAGTTAATGTTAAAAATGGAAAAATATTGTTATCCAATATTGTTTCATTATGTGGTATTACTGCGCATGAAGTTGGCTCCGAGGTTTCCACGCCATGTAAGCTTAGTTTTGGTGTAAATGAATCGGTTAAGGATCGGCTTGAAACATATCGAAAATCTTTGGAAATTAAAGCCAAAGACTTTGAACAGTCCAAAGAATTGCTTGAAAATTATCAGAAAAAATTTAAAAATTTTGAAGTTGATGCACAGGATATTAGCTGGATCAAGCAATACACAAAAGATCTATCTGGCCCCATGAAACGTAAACTGGATCAGTTGGATCAGGTTCCGCCTGAAAGTCGAATGACTAAAATAAAAGAATATATTGGCACTATGGATGCCAAAATGAAAGCATCTGATTATACGAAAGAATTTCATAATCTTCGCCATATTCAGGAATATATGGAAAAATATTTTGGCCGACATCAAAAGATGCACGATCAAGTCACCAATCTAGAAAATAAAGTCAAAGATCTCAGATCGGATATCAAAACGCTTCAGTCCGATATTAAAGCCCTGGCTGCAACTGCTGCCACAAACCCCAGTGCAAAAATTCAAATTGGCAGTCGAATCTTTAGCCGAACTGATCTAAAAGGCCCAAATTCAGCTTTATTGCTTACCCAAGATTTTGGCCCATGCATCATTTCTGAAGATCACTCAAAAATTATGATCCAAAGAACAGGTGGCGTTTCGACAAAACCCAAAGGAACGATTCGATCGGTCAAAAAATAAAACCAATATTGTTGCAGTCTTTTTGGGTGTTCATCGGGATGCCGAACCTTATATGAGCATCTTATTTTCATTCAGGCCATTGCGTTTCTCTAAAAATAACATGCAGGGCATTTATTGATTGTCCAAAAAAATAAGGTCGTGTAGAGACTTAGCATGCTAC
>Ga0272440_1003613_pt1 | contig 11462 bp, 7 predicted proteins | sample SSMMMBAug17_FD_192440 | JGI IMG/M metagenome (GOLD analysis project Ga0272440, IMG submission 192440) | Marine sediment archaeal communities from Little Sippewissett salt marsh, Falmouth, MA, United States - SSM-MMB-Aug17 | ecosystem: Environmental > Aquatic > Marine > Wetlands > Sediment ... | reverse complement strand
TGGATCACCACCAATTAGTATAATAGAACCAGGTACAAGCCCACCCCCTAAAACACGATCAAATTCCTTAATTTGTGAACATATCCTTTGATCAAAAGACATCTCAACAGAATGTAATAAAACTGGGGCATTACGTATCTCTTCATTTTCAGTGTGCAATTGACTTCGTGATTCTAATTGATGTTCAACAAAACAATCCCATTCTCCACAATCTGGACATTTTCCCATCCATTTAAGTGCTTGGTAATTACAATTTTGACAAATAAATATTGTTTTTTGAGACTTGCCCATTAATAAGTTCCTTACATTCTTTTAGTCATTTGAAAAAGAATATGAAAAAATAGCTTGGTATGTGTTGGATGATGTTGCTTTGGGTTGATTAAAAACCTTTAAAAGTTGTTTAAAGCCTTTTTCATAATTTTTTAAAGCCTTTTTCATAATTGGACAGATCCGCCCACTGGATATCATTGAATCATAATAATATCAGAAGAATATTCATCAAGGATATTTAAAACCATTTTCTGTTCATTATTCAAGTCTCCATAATCTAAAAGAGAATAAACACGTAAATGGAATGTACCTCAATTTTTATTTCGTTCATGTTTGTCAGCTATGCAGCAACAGCTTGATTTAAAATGTTTTCAAAAGCTGATAATTCTTTGCATCTCATAGCTTGTTTAAATAAATTATTAAGTACTCCTTCATGGGTGATTGATCTTACTTTATCGATCACATGGGGTGGGACAAATTCAAATACTTCATCTAACGCAGTTTCAATTAACTCAAGCTTACCTTCTTTTTTACCTTCTTTTTTACCTTCTTTCTTACCTTCTTTTTTACCTTCTTTTTTACCTTCTTTTTTACCTTCTTTGTAATATTTTTCTTTAATTGCGTCTACAATATCTAACATATCCATTTCCTCCAATAAGTTAATTAAAAAATCTTTATCTACCAACTTATTAGACATAATCATTGTTGCGATGACAAGATTTTCATGCATTTTACCTTGTTTCCAAAGGTCATGCTCGTATGTTATTAATTCTTTAATAAACAAACTTCTTTTTTGATCTTGTATGGTACCATAAAGTGGCAAAAAGACGAGTTCCAACAAACTGTTATAATTACATGAAGCAATATCATTTTGAATTTCAATTAAACGTTTTTCAGGATTTCGTGATCCTAAATCAATGATGATTGGAATATAGGTCCCGCTTTTTGTTTCGATTTTTCTTCTGTCGGTTTGTGGTTCTCCAGATATGAGAATAATATCAGTCAGGTTATCATCATATTCATGCGCAATTTCAAAATGATAACCAGCAAACCGATATAAGTCAGCTTTTGTCAAATTTCTTTGCCACTCTAAATGAAAACAATCATTTGCTTCATCTTCAAAAATGACATCTACGCGACCGATTTTAATATCAAGTTTTGGCGCTTCATAACCAATCACCCTTTTGATTGGTTGGGTTTTAACACCCAATATTTCTAATGTTTGATTTCTAAATGTTTTAGACAACCATTTCCCTACGAAATCATAATTATGGTAGTAAAGCAACGCATCTTTCGATTCATCCATCACTAATTCCTTTTTTAAAATCAAACTCATTATCATTAATGATGTAAAACACGTAAATGAATGCACCTCATTTTTTATTCGTTCATATTTATTGGGGGGTGCAACACAATAAAGTTGCATTTTATTTTTTGCGTCGAAGGCCTTATTGCATGGAGAATAGGTTTTGAAAAAAAACGATATCACATCGGCACCCTCCCTGATGGGAAGGGGACGTAGGTTGTAATGAGCATAACATATGTCAGGTATATGTTTATTGTATTGACAATCTGTCATTTAAGAATATACCTTGATTATCTTATGATCAGTGCATCCTAAGTCCCCTCCCTCAGCGGGAGGGTCAGTGTGGGGGGTGCAGATGTGATAATGTTTAATATTTTTCAAAATCTATACTTCATGCGATAGATCATCCAACGCAAAAAATATAAAATACAACTTTATTGTGTTGCACCCGTTTATTAGCTGTTCTAAATGGTAATAAAACGTTGTTTCCTATTCTTTCGTTTTGTTCAGAAAAGAGAATATGGTATCTAAAGCTTCATCCACTTTATCCACCAATGTGCCACCCGCTTGAGCCATGTCTGGTCGTCCACCACCGCTACCACCTACGATTTCAGCAGCTTTTTTTACGATTTGACCTGCATGAAACTGTTTGGTCAGATCTTTTGTAACACCACATATTAACAGGACTTTTTCCTGAACTGATGACCCTAAAATAACAATGCCTGACTGTATTTTGGATTTATATTGATCCATCAAATCGCGAAGTGCGGCGGGTTGATCAATTTCAACTTTTTGACGTATCACTTTGATGCCATTGACAACTTGAATAATATCTTCTTTTTTATCAGTGGTCATGGTTGCAAGTTTGGCTTTTAACGCAGTTAATTCTTTTTCGAATGCTTTTTGTCGATTAATATTTTTTTCTATTTTTTCAATGAGTTTTTCTGGTTTTTCTTTAAGTTGTAGACTGACCTGTTTGACAAGTTGTGTCTGTTCTTGTGAATACAGGAGTGCATGATGTCCAGTTAATGCTTCTATTCGGCGAATTCCTGCAGCAACACTTGATTCTGCCAAGATTCTAAACAAACCAATATTGCCTGTTCTTTGTGTGTGTGTGCCACCACATAACTCTTTGCTAAAATCCGCAATTGAAATTACACGCACCCGATCCCCATATTTTTCTTCGAATAAAGCAGTTGCTCCTGATTTCACAGCTTCATCAATATTCATTTCATGAATGGTCAAGTTATCATTAAGTCGAATCCTTTCATTAACAAGTTTTTCAATGTCAAGGAGTTGATCTTCTGTCACTTGGGTAAAATGTGTAAAATCAAACCGCAAACGTTCAGAAGACACCATTGACCCTGATTGTTTTACATGGTCTCCCAGGACTTGTTTTAATACTGCATGTAAAATATGAGTTGCGGTATGGTTTAATGCGGTTTCATGGCGTTTGGTTTTATCCACTTGAAGTGTAATCTTATCCCCTTTTTTCAAAGTGCCAGATTGCACAATTCCCTGGTGAATAATTAATCCTGTTGGGTCTTTTTTGGTATCTGTGACATTAATCATTGCTTGTGATGATTGAATCATTCCAGCATCACCCATCTGACCACCTGACTCGCCATAAAATGGTGTTTTTGTTGTGACAATGTCAATCACATCTCCTTGAACAGCCAGATTAACCGCATTTTTGTCTTTAACTAACAATAAAACCTCAGATTCACACGTTAGGCTTGTGTACCCTACAAATTCAGATTTAACACCCTGAGATGTTAAAGGTGTGTAAGCATCACCAATACCTGAAAATGAAACAGTGGATCGAGATTGTTCGCGCTGGTGTTTCATGGCTTTATTAAACCCATCCATATCAATTTGAAACGTCTTATCATCTCGAATAACATCTTGAATAATATCAACTGGAAATCCATATGTATCATAAAGTTTAAAAATTAAATCGCCAGGAATTGTTGATTTTCCAGCAGTTTTAAGGTCATTTAGGGCATCAGTTAATATAGTCATGCCATTATCTAATGTTTCTATAAATCGCTGTTCTTCATTAATGATGACATTTGAAATAAAAGGTTTATTTTCAATAAATTCAGGATATGCATCCGCCATATTTTGAATGACTGATATGGCAATTTGATGTAGGAATGGTTGCTTGAGTCCTATATTTCGACCATAACGAATAGCGCGTCTCAGGATACGTCTCAGTACATAACCCCGTCCTTCATTGGATGGCAACACGCCATCACCAATAAGAAACGAGGCTGATCGGCTATGATCTGCAATCACTTTCATTGCAACATCCCAAGTTGGATTCTGCCCATATGGTTTTTCAGATATATCTTGAATTTTTTGAATAATGGGTACAAACAGGTCTGTTTCATAATTGGTACGAACATTTTGGATGACAGATGCAATACGTTCAAGGCCCATTCCGGTATCAATGCTCGGTTTTGGTAAAGGGGATAATTTTCCTAAGGCATCTCGATTATATTGCATAAAAACAAGGTTCCAGATTTCTAAAAATCGATCACACTCACAGTCAATACTACAATTGGGGTTGTCGCAGCTAAACGCTTTTCCGCGATCAAAATGAATTTCAGAGCAAGGGCCACATGGGCCAGTATCGCCCATTGCCCAAAAATTATCTTTTTCACCCAATCGAACCAAACGATTTGATGGAATCCCAATTTTATTTTTCCAAATCGCATAGGCATCATCGTCATCCAGATAAACAGACACCCATAATTGGTCTTTATTTAAGCGATAGCCCTCAGTAAGAAGTTTCCATGCGAATTCAATGGCTTGTTCTTTAAAATAATCGCCAAAAGAGAAATTTCCTAGCATTTCAAAAAAGGTATGATGTCGAGCAGTATAGCCAACGTTTTCAAGATCATTATGTTTTCCGCCAGCCCTCACGCATTTTTGAGATGTTACAGCGCGAGAATAGCCGCGGTTTTCTTCGCCCAAAAATATTCGTTTAAATTGAACCATCCCTGCATTTGTAAATAATAAAGTTGGGTCATTTTGTGGCACCAGGGATGAACTTTTAATAACCGAATGCTGATGATTTTGAAAAAATTCTAAAAACAATCGGCGGACATCATTACCTGTCATGATTTGTTCCCTTTGGTTTTGGTTTTTGAATCATTCCCCCCAGCATCGGCAGCAGTACCTGCTTTTTTAACTTCGATTCCAAGGGCCTCCCGAACTTGACTTTTTATTTTATTAAATATTTCTTCATTTTCAGAAAGAAAATTTTTCACATTTTCTCGGCCTTGACCAATACGTTCATTTTCATAGGAATACCAGGCACCACTTTTTTGAATCACATTTTTTTGCACACCAACATCTAATAAATCGCCAGTGCGAGAAATACCTTCACCATACATAATATCAAACTCTGCTTCTGTAAATGGCGGTGCGATTTTATTTTTTACCACTTTTACACGAGTTTTATTTCCTGTTACAGAATCGCCCTCTTTAATTTGTCCAACTTTTCGAATATCTAAGCGAACAGTTGAATAAAATTTTAAGGCGTTTCCACCTGTTGTGGTTTCAGGATTACCAAAAACAATGCCAAGTTTCATTCGAATTTGATTAATAAAAATAACAGCGGTCATTGTTTTACTAATAGATGCTGTTAGTTTTCGAAGAGCCTGTGACATTAATCTGGCTTGAAGCCCCATATGCGCATCACCCATTTCACCTTCAATTTCAGCACGAGGCACAAGGGCCGCAACAGAATCGATAATTAAAATTTCAATCCCCCCACTTCGAACCAACATATCTGCAATTTCAAGTGCTTGTTCGCCTGTATCAGGCTGAGATACGAGTAATTCATCACAGTTTACGCCTAATTTTTTAGCATATTTAATATCCAATGCATGTTCTGCATCAATATAGGCCGCAATTCCACCCGTTTTTTGAGCCTCAGCCACTGCATGAAGTGCCAGCGTTGTTTTACCTGAGGACTCAGGGCCGAAAATCTCAATAATTCGTCCACGAGGATACCCACCTACACCTAATGCCAGGTCAAGATTGAGTGAGCCTGAGGAAATTGTGGGAACATCCATAACTTCTTTTGATCCCAATTTCATAATCGAGCCTTTACCAAATTGTTTTTCAATTTGACCCATCGCTGATTCAACAGCTTTTATTTTTTCCATAATATTGCTATCTCCTTTTAGTCGTTTTCGTTAAATCGCCATTTTATTTACGCTTGAATTGCCTGGAATGATTTTATTTGAAGTGGCGTATACACAGCCCCTTTTGGGTTTAATGTACTTTGAAATAAAATCAATTCGTTACACACAAAGCATTCAGTTGAAAATGATTCAAAAGAACTGATTGTTGAAATGAAAGAAGCGTGTTTGCCATGATCTTTGATACGACCAATGGTAATGTGCGGTTTAAATGGTCTATTTTCTTGTGGAATGCCTAATTGTTCTTCAATGGTTTGTTCAATCCTTAATTGCAAGTCTTTTAATATTGTTAAGTCTCCAGTTAAGCCCAACCAAATAATTCTTGGTCGTTGATAGTTTGGAAAAACGCCAATGCCTTTAAGTTGTAATGAAAATTCTGTACAATTATCACCGCATGTAGTTAAGATGTCATTCACAAGGGGAAGTTTTTCTTGATGAATGTGTCCCAAAAACTTAAGTGTCAAATGAATCGATTCAGGGAGAACCCAGCGGGCATTAATTTTTTGTTTTTTTAATGATTTCTGAATGGATTCAATGTTATTTTTTATTGTATCTGGTAATGGGATTGCAATAAATGTTCTAATGACTTGATCCATAACAAACCTGATGATGAAAAATTAAAATAATAAAAATAAAATCAGTCTCAGAATAATATGAGCATATATACCCGCAATGACGTCATCTAAAACAATACCCCACCCGCCAGGAACAGTTTGATCAATGAATCGAATTGGATAGGGTTTAAGAATATCAAAAAAGCGGAAACAAATAAAACCAATACTCGCTGTGTATCCAGAAAAAGGAATTGCAAAAAAGCAAATCATCATTCCAAGGATTTCATCAATCACAACTTGTGAAGGATCTTTCGTTTGTAGCATATTTTCTGCCTCAGATGAAATCCAAGCAGAAAAAGGCAGCATACTAAGAATAATCATGAGTGACAGATACCAGGGTAACAATGAAAATAGATAGCAAATTGGCAGGCTGACTAATGATCCCATCGTACCTGGAGCCCAAGGACTTCGACCTGAATATGCGCCTGTTGCAATAAAAAGAATAAATGATGTTTTCATTGTTTCCTACATTATATAAACAAGTTAGAAGACAAAACCTTTTGGATTATATTCAATCAAACAAATTCAAATGTTGAGAGGTTTTCGTTCAAAAAAAATCAGTTGATAATCAATAATAAAAATAGTTTGTATATCTTTTACCCTAATATTTGTCAATGATCATTGCTTTTTCAGTAAAAAGGTTTTTCACAAAAATCCATAAGTTTTGGTATTTTATTAAACCCCTTCAGGGTAAAAGAATACAGATTCCATCGAATTTAGTAATAAACTTTCATGAAGGTGTTGTCATAACAAAGTATGAAAGTCAAAGGCGATGGTGCCAAGCCTTGATTCTTTAGATTTTGTCAGGCCTTGATTCGTGATTCTTGAATCAAGGCCTGACAACATCTCCTTTGACTTTCATATAAACGTCCATGACCAGATGGTCACAACAAAAAATGAAAGCTGCTCGTTCTCAGGCTCTTACATGCGGCTTTACCGCATGTAAGAGGTGGCTCTGCCACCAGTTACTATGCACAGATTGCTGAGTTAGGTAGTGCCTAAAAATGAAAAAATATAAACTCTTTCATATAAATATAAACGTCCATGACAGATGATCACAACAAAAAATGAAAGTAATCAATTTTAAGCTCACCAGAAATAAAATTCTGTTAATTCTTAAATTCTGAAAATTCTGATCTACTTTCATATAAATATTTTATAAAATTATCAATAGTTGTTACATCTCCACAAAATTTGAACACGTTAGATTTTTCTATTATTAGTCAATTGTGAAAAAAAATATGGCAATTTAGGTGAAAATTAATAGAGTGTTACACATAAACAAGAGTACATTGACAACCTTTATGAAATAAATCAATCACATACCATTGAGCTATACATCCAAATAACATCAAAAGTATGGAAATATAAACATGTTTTACACTATTCTTTTTTTAATAAATTTTCAAAATATTTTAAGATGATATCATTACTTTGTGTGATCGTATAATGTTCAATGATTGTCTTGATGATCTTGACTTTCTTCCTATAACAAAATATATATATAAATAAGTTATTAATATTATTTAAGTAAGTATTTTTGACCGATTTTGGTTTGTCAGTCTGTATAAAATTGGAGAAAACCAAAGTCGGACGATTGCCTGAAATAATCTACACACATTTGCTATAATAAGGAGATTCATTTTGGCAACTCATCCTATGATATTTTTGATCACTTTTTTTTTATGTCTATTTAACCCATGGATACCGATTATCCATTGTGAATACAATGAAAAACTAGATTCTCCATGGAATTTTGTTGAAAAAAAGCCTAGCCAAACAGATCATTCCCATTTATTCTCAAAAAAAACATTTCCAGATGGCCCTTCTGTGACAAAATCGTGTTTGTCTTGCCATCCTAAAATAGGGGATGAATTCATGAAAACTGCTCATTGGACCTGGATAAGTGATACCATTTCAAAACCAGAAGACAATCAGCCTATACCAATTGGCAAAAAGACGCTTATTAATAACTTTTGTATTAGCATTGAATCCAATTGGCCCAAATGTACAACCTGTCATGCGGGGTATGGATGGTCAGATCAAACGTTTGAGTTTTCAAAATGTAACCATATAGACTGTTTAATTTGTCATGATCAATCAGGTACATATAGCAAATCATTAAGTGGATTTCCAGCAGAGGGTGTTGATTTACTTCACGCTGCAAAAAGTGTTGGCAGACCCACTCGAAATAATTGCGGGAATTGCCATTTTTATGGCGGTGGTGGGAATGGGGTTAAGCATGGTGATTTAGATAATTCACTGTCCAACCCTGTTGAACGAATTGATGTTCATATGGGAAAACTCGATTTTAACTGTATTGATTGCCATCGAACAAAAAATCATAAAATACAAGGTCGGTTAATGTCTACAAATATAACCAATATTATCATGATTCAATGTACAGACTGTCATACGCCATCCCCTCATCGTGTTGAACGATTAAATGACCATTATCGAGCTGTTGCTTGTCAAACCTGTCATATCCCATTTGTCTCGAAAAAAGAACCTACCAAAATAGCTTGGGACTGGTCAACTGCAGGTCAAGATGAATCAGAGACTGATCCTCACAGATATTTAAAACATAAAGGGAGTTTTATTTATAAGACAAACTTACAACCTCAATATTATTGGTTTAATGGCAACGCAAAACGCTATCTTAAAGGCGAAAGAATCAACCCCTTATTAACGACACATATTAATTATCCAGAGGGCTCCATTCAAGATCCAAAATCAAAAATATGGCCTTTTAAGATTCATTATGGAAAACAGCCATATGATAAAACCTATTCCTATTTATTAATTCCTCAAACAGTTGGAAAAGATGGCTATTGGACAACGTTCAAATGGTATAAAGCATTAATTCTGGGAGCACAGAAAAGCAATTTGACGTTTAGTGGACAGTATGGGTTTACAAAAACTGACATGTATTGGAAACTTTCCCATATGGTTTCACCTGGAAAACAAGCGCTTCAATGTATTGATTGCCATGGTGACAAAGGACGAATGAATTGGGAATACCTTGGATATGATGGTGACCCCGCTCTTATTGGTGGAAGGCTCCACCGACGTATTATCACATCATCTGATAATCAAGGAGGGATAAAATGAATAATAACCAACTGCTGAAAATCGCAATACTATGTTTTCTGGTTTACATATCATTGTTTGACAAATGCATTGCTGTCCCTGAAGGTTCGATTTATCCACCCTTAACCTTTTCACTTGCAAACGGTAAAAAAGCCAAGATTAAAAAATTTCATCCTTCTATTAAATTATTAGACAATCAGGGAAATTCTGTTCTTAAAAACAATACGGCCTTATCATTAATGAAAAGCTGTGGAACATGTCACAATACTGACTATATCGAAAGAAACAATTATCACGCGCAAGTGGGACTCAATGAAAGTGTGACATCTATCATTATTCAATCTCAACAGGTATGGAATTCAAGCTCTGGTTTGTTTGGCCGATGGAATCCATTAACCTATCGTGTATTATCCTCTTATAATGATACGCTTTTTGATATGGGAACTGCAGAGTGGATTATTGCCATGAGCCCTCGGCATGTTGGGGGTGGGCCTGCAATGAAAAGCAGGTATTCAGATCAAGTCCTTTCTGAAACATTAAATAATAAACCTTTTGACCCAGAGACCCATTATTTGGACCCTGAAATAGGTTTAATCAGAAAATGGAATTTTCAAGCATCAGGTGGGCTTGAACTGAATTGTTTAATGTGTCATATGAGTGAACCTAACAATAAATCACGCATTCAAACCATTCAAAATGGTCAGTTTAAATGGGCATCCACTGCAACGCTTATTGGATCTGGCATTGTTGACAATAATGGAGAAACATTTATTTGGTGTGCGTCAGAATTTCAACCCCATGGATATGTCTCAGCCGAAGTGATAAGTTTATCACATCCAAAAAATAATAATTGTCAACAATGTCATGGTAGAGAGTGCCAATGTATGGAGCCTGTTATATTTAAAAATTCACTTGAAAACTGGAGCGTTGAAACAACTGGCGAATTATTTTCATCTGGTAAACTCATTGACTCTGGCATGAATTTGAAAAATAAATCAACGCTATTTTTACCCTGGGACATTCATGCCCAACGATTATTATCATGTACAACCTGTCATTACTCTCTTAATAATCCAACCTATCAAGAAAAAGAATACAACCAGTCAAAACCAACCCATCTTCAATTTGATGCGCGCAAAATGAATATTAATGAATATTTGTATACCCCAGATCATAATTTAGCAAAAGGTCATACTGCCCAAGGAACAGTTGCACCCCAATTTTCTGGCACAATGAGAAACTGTCGGGATTGCCATAATGCAGAATCTTCGCATAGTTTTTTGCCATATGCATCGCTTCATTTTGAAAAAATAGCCTGTCAAACTTGTCATATCCCAAAAATTTATGCCCCAGTCCGGCAAGTTACTGATTGGACAGTCATAACAAAAAATGGTCAACCCAGGCTTGAATATAGAGGTATTCATGGTCAAATCAATGATTCAAGCTCTTTAATTTCAGGATACACGCCTTTATTATTTCTCCATGAAGAGGATAAAAAATTATTGCGTGTTGCTCCTTATAATTTAATTATTTCATGGTTTTGGGTGAATGATTTTTCAAACCAACCTGTTCGATTATATGATTTAAAAGCAGCATATTTCACCCGAAATGGTCTTTATCATGACGATATCATCAAAACCATGGACGTGGATAAAAACAGTCATTTATCAGAGGAAGAATTAATACTCAACACACCAGAAAAAATTTCAGTTGTCAAAAATCGATTGCAATCGGTTGGTGTTAAGAATCCAATTATCATGTGATTGATTCAGCCCTATTCTCTTAGTCATGGTGTTTCAACCGGATCATACGCGCTTTCAGATTGTCGGGCATGTCATAGTAAGCAATCACGTATGATTCAGTCCATACAATTAGCGCATTATGCACCTGGTCAAGTAATCCCTGATTTGGTTCAGGATGCCCGCACTGAAATAAATGGAAAACTGATAATCGATCAACAGGGTCAAT
>Ga0272440_1003612_pt1 | contig 11462 bp, 6 predicted proteins | sample SSMMMBAug17_FD_192440 | JGI IMG/M metagenome (GOLD analysis project Ga0272440, IMG submission 192440) | Marine sediment archaeal communities from Little Sippewissett salt marsh, Falmouth, MA, United States - SSM-MMB-Aug17 | ecosystem: Environmental > Aquatic > Marine > Wetlands > Sediment ... | reverse complement strand
TCATCTTTAGGTATTTCATCATGAGAAGATTTTGTTTCAGGTTCGTCTATAGAGTCCATAATCATTTCATCTGCAATTGTACTGCCTTCTTCAACTATTTCATTTTGCAATTCAGGTTTATCTAAATCATCTGTTTTTTCAACTTTTTCATCTTGTTCAGTCTGTATGTCTTGCCCAGGTTCAAGTTCTTGTTCAAGGAGTTCAGGTTTCATGTCTTGTTTTGGTTCAACTTCTAGTTCAGTTTCTTCCTCAGGGAGTTCAGGTTCGACATCTTGCACTGGTTCTATTTCTTCTTCAGGGAGATCAGGCTCAATATCTTGCACAGGTTCAACCTCTGGTTCTATTGCTTCTTCAGGGAGATCAGGCTCAATATCTTGCACAGGTTCAACCTCTGGTTCTATTTCTTCTTCAGGGAGTTCAGGCTCAACATCTTGTAAAGGCTCAACTTCTGGTTCAGTTTCTTCCTCAGGGAGTTCAGGTTCAACATCTTGCACTGGTTCTATTTCTTCTTCAGGGAGTTCAGGCTCAACATCTTGCACTGGTTCAATCTCTGGCTCAGTTTCTTCTTCAGGGAGTTCAGGCTCAACATCTTGCACTGGTTCTATTTCTTCTTCAGGGAGTTCAGGCTCAACATCTTGCACTGGTTCAACCTCTGGCTCAGTTTCTTCTTCAGGGAGTTCAGGCTCAACATCTTGCACTGATTCTATTTCTTCTTCAGGGAGTTCAGGCTCAACATCTTGCACTGGTTCTATTTCTTCTTCAGGGAGTTCAGGCTCAACATCTTGCACTGGTTCAACCTCTGGTTCAGTTTCTTCTTCAGGGAGTTCAGGCTCAATATCTTGCACTGGTTCAACTTCTGGTTCAGTTTTTTCCTCAGAAATTTCAGGCTCAACATCTTGCACAGGCTCAACTTCTGGTTCAGTTTCTTCTTCAGGGAGTTCAGGCTCAATTTCTTGTTCTGGTTCAAGTTTTTCTTCTTGTTCTGATAAATCAGATACTTTGGAGTCATCAAGCTGATCTTGCATTTCAGCTTTTTTATCATCATCAGGTAAAGGTTCTGTTTTAGCTTTTGTAGACGTGATTTCAGGAGTTTCGCCTTCTTCAGGTATATCAAGGGAACTTTTTACAGAAATATATTCACCATCGCGACTGCATAGAACAGAAAGGTCTAATTTAATCTGGAATTTTAATTCATAAGCCACTTCGTCATTGTGAACAACAAGATCTCCTTCTTGATACTCAACATCGTCCTCAATGTTTAAGTGATGTTTTTGTTTAAAAATCTTTTCAATGGTTATCCAATCCAAATCCGCGATGATACCATCCATCAGGTCGCGTTCACCTCTTTCAATGATTCCGGGATCTGTAATATTCATTCAAAAACTCCTTAACGTGAAAAAAAGTGGGTAATAATTAAGTATTACCTGATATTGTCTATTTTTATTTAGTGCCAGATTGTTAACTGGAGCACTACAAAGTATTCTTTTATGTTCTATTTATAATTTCTTGTGCTAACATTAAAAAACGTTGTGCACCAATTGATTTAATATCTACTGTAAAAATTGATTGTCCATGTCCCGGTGATTCTTTCATCTTAATATCATAGGGGATAATGGTATTAAAAATTTTATGTTTTAGGTGAGACTTGATTTCTTGTGCAATATATCTTGAAAAATCCTCATTTTCTTGAAACATACTTAATAATATTCCAGAAAATTTTAATGATGGATTAAATCTTTTGCGTATAAGTTGTGCAGCTTTTAAAACCTGACCCAGGGTTTCAATGGCATAAAATTCACAAGGTAATGGGATTATAAATTCTGTTGATGCAACCAGTGCATTAACAGTAAGAAATCCAACAGCTGGAGAAGTATCTATTATAATATAATCAAACTCATCATTTATAGGTGATATAGAATTTAATAATATAAATTCTTTATCTAAGCTGTCTGCAAGTTTTAATTCTGCACGAATTAGTTCAATTCTTGAAGGCAAAACTTTTAAGTATTCAAGATTTGTATCCAAAATAAAATCTTTTTCAATATGGCTATTTATCATTGTATGGTAAATTGATTTTTTCAAGGAACGTTTATCAACGCCAAGACCTATTGATGCATTTCCTTGAGGGTCACAATCAATCAATAAAGTCTTTTTTTCGGCAATAGCTAAAGCGGCACTTAAGTTCACTGCTGTGGTCGTTTTACCGCTACCCCCTTTGAGATTAATCATGGATAAAATTTGGGCCATAATATTATTCCTTTATTCATTGCTAATGAATCTGATATATAATTTTACCAAAAAAGGGACCCTTTATGACCGTCCCCAAATCAAAATTTAATATTAAAAAAAATTTTATCTTATTTTTGTTTATTTTTCAAGTAGTTATTTTTTTTATCTGGAATGACACAACATAAATATCATATAATCAAAAAAATTCGTAACATAAAAAAATAAAAAAAACAAGTTATCTTAAATAAATAGCATAAAGGAATCGCTATGGCAGTTACTATATCACAAGAAAAGATTGAACAAGCTATTGACAATCTGAAATATGCAGAGAGTTCAGTAAAAAATAAATTAATTAATCTGATTATAGGATCTTATAAAAAAAATGATAATATCAAAAAAGGCAGTCCAAATTTTATATCAGATCCTATTGATACAGACAAAATAATTTCTGATTTATGGGAAATAAAGGACCCAAAGCAAATTGCTATTAAGCGCAAAAATTTTCATAGTTTAAAAAGCAGTGTTAATAATGATTTTAGCCGATTGTATCGTATGGGATTAAACCCGGAAGGTATAATTATTGGAGATAAAAATTTTTTTGATATTTCGAATGAAGCCAGAGATACTATTTTTTCAAAATTTGCAGCAGGAACTGGACAAGATAGAAATATATCACTTGAGAGAATGTTTGAATTGTTAGAAGTTTTAGATAATGCCATTGCTTCCTCTGAATTTGAAATAAAAGAAGTTCCAAAGAAAAAAGATAAATTTCTTGAACGTCTGGAGCAAACTTTGACTCAAGTTATGGAGAAATTTGCTCCAGATGAAGATGAAGATAATGATACTGAAGAAGATGATGATTTTGAAGTAATTGAAGAGGTTATTGAAGAAGATGATGATGATGGATATGAAGAAATTATAGAAGAAATTGAAGAAGAGGATGAGGATGAGGATGAAGAGGAGGATGAGGATGAAGAGGAGGATGAAGAGGAGGAGGAGGAGGAAGAAGATGAAGATATAATTGAAGAAGTTGTTGAGGATGACTTGGTAGAAGTCATTGATACTGGTCTGGCAATTGATATGAATGATGATGACCCCAAGAAAAAATATTATGATGATGGGGTTTTAAAAGATAGCATTCTTTTAGATGAAAAATTAGATGGCTTTTTAGGTTCAATGGAGCGTTTTTATAATCAATACATGCTAATTGAAAAAGGAAATTATATAATTGGCGCAAAAAAACCAGAAAGACATGAAAAAAAGAAAAAAATTATTTTCATGGAAGACTATTATATGGGTAAATTTCCAGTCACAAATTTACTTTTCTCTGTTTTTATTAATCAAACAGCTTATGTAACAACTGCTGAACGACAAGGTTTTGGAATGGTTTACACTGGTAGATTTAGAAAAAAAATTGACCCTAATACAGGAAGGTCTTCAGTTATATTAAACTCTGCATTATCATGTAAAAAAGTTTCTGGCGCTTGTTGGCATAGACCTTTAGGGATAGGAAGTGATTTGAATCAAAAACGTAATCACCCAGTTGTTATGGTCAGTCTCGAAGATGCAAAGTTTTTTGCTAAATGGGCAAACAAAAGAATACCAACCGATGCGGAATGGGAAGCAGGGGCAAGAACTCAAAATGGACATATCTTTCCATGGGGAAATAAATGGAAAAAAAATCTTTGCAATATTGAGGCAACTGCAAATGCAGATACAACTCCTGTTGATAAATATCGAAAGTGGGAAAATGAAGATGGCATTGTAGACTGCCTTGGCAATGTTCTTGAATGGACAACCACAAAATTAACAGTAAGCAAAAAGAAATATTATATAACAAAAGGTGGGTCATGGGTAAGTAATAGTGTTCCGCGTTTATATAATCGTTTCTTGCATTATCAGGACTATGCTTCTAATATAATAGGTTTTCGCTGCGTGGCTTCGGAAGCATAAAAAAATTAAGTAGTTTCTTCTATCTGAACAGGAATGGAAAAATAAAAAGTGCTTCCAATGTCAGGAAAACTTTCAAAACCGATATTACCATTCATTTTGTCAATGATATTTTTACAAATGGAGAGGCCAACACCAGTACCAGAATGTTTTTTAGTCAGGAAATCTTCTCCGAGCATAAAGGGATCAAAAATTTGACCCTGATTTTCTTTTGGTATTCCTGATCCTGTATCTTTAATAGTACAATTAAGTTCATTATTATCATTCAATTTAACTGTTAAGCTAATATTGCCTGAATCAGTATGTCTTACAGCATTTATTAACAAATTCATCAACACTTGTTTTAATCGTCGTTGATCAGTTTTAATCATTTGAGGGACATTTTGATCAATATCAATATTTGTTTCAAGTTTCTTCCATTGAGCCTGAATCTGAATAGTATCCATTATTTTGTTTAGTAAATCTAAAATGTCAAAAATGGATAAATTTAATTCCCACTTGTTATCTACCAATTCTGTTAATTCAAGAACATTATTTAATACTTTATGTAAACCATTAGCTGAATTTTTGATATTATCTAAATATTCTCGTTTAATATCATCTGTTTCTGAAACTAATAATATTTCAGTGAAGCCTAAAATTCCTTGAAGTGGAGTTTTAATTTCATGTCCCATATTTGATAAAAGTTGATAACGTGCCTTTTGAGCAACTTGAGATTCTGCCATTGCTAATTCTAAAGCGTTGTGTTTTTCCTCAATAATTCTTAAATCACGATAAGTTCGTAGCGCTGATATGACAGCAGTATATAACGCCTGGTCTGTAAGCATTGATTTAAGTTTATAGTCATGAATATCATAATCAGTGATAATTTTTCTTTCAGGAGCCTGGCCAGGTTGTCCAGTTCTTAAAATAATTCTAACAAAGTTATTTTTTAGGTCATTTCTGATGAATTCCACCACTTTAAGTCCGTCATTTTCTGTACGCATAACAACATCTAATAGTATCAATGCTGTATCCTGATTTTTAGCCATTATCTCTTTGGCTTCTTTTCCCGAATATGCATTTAAATATGTAAAGCCACGGCCATCAAATGTTATATCTTCAAGAATTCTTTCAGTCATTCTATGAACGTCTTTTTCATCATCTACAATCAAAATTTTCCATGGAATTCCAGAAGATATAAAAACATCTTGTTCATCTTGTTCGTCTTCTGATTCTTTACTAAACATGTAGTCATCATCATCATCTTGAAAAAGATATTGGTCATCATTATCTGTCATAATATTTCTCCATTTGATTCAGTGCTTGTCAATTATGGCTTTTTGTTAGCCAAAATAATTAATTTTTTAAATATCAATAATGCATGGAATGTACCAAAATAATTTTTCAATAATTTACTTATTCAATTATTACTAAATTTATCATAATCACAGGACTACTGCAACTAATTGTTGAATCTTTCTTAAAATCAAAAAAATTAAGCAAAAAACCATAACCCTACAATATAAGTTGTAGCAATTGAAATTATTTCAATCAAAACAAATTAAATTGTTTTTTTCTAAAAAGACATTAAATATTTAGTGGTTTTAAAAAATAAATAAACCTAATAAATTTAAGCAATTACAAAATAATTCAATGATTTCAAAATAATGTGTAAGAAAAAATAGATTTTGTTATCTATATAATTATGCAGTTAATAATTTTGTTTATCTTTTTTTATCAACATAACCAGCCGTTAAGGATGCATGCATGCAAATTGATCAGAACATGCTGAACGAGTTCATGGTTGAGGCTAAAGAACACCTGGAAAATATAGAAGATGATTTTTTAGCACTTGAGGATCAGGATAACCCTGATTCAAATATAATTGACAAGGTTTTCAGATCTATTCATTCAGTTAAAGGAAGCTCGGGTTTTTTAAATTTAAATGCAATTACCCGATTAGCGCATGCTATGGAAGCCTTGCTACAAAAAATGCGCGAAAAAATAATTAATCCAGAATCTATATATATTGATACACTTTTATCTGGTAGTGATCTTTTGGAAACCATGGTTTGTGATCCTAAAAACAGTGAATCAGTTGATATTGATAGTACGTATGAAAGACTTCAACAATTGATTCATGCTGCTGAAACAAACACAGAACCTCCTGAAATTGATGAATCAATAAAAAGAACCAAATCAACTGAAAATGTTAATGATGAACCAGAAATAAAAGAAGATTTAAAACCTCATGCCCTGGTTAATGACACGCATCTTTCCATTGATAAATTAAAAGAATTAGGTTTTAAAATTGATGAATTATTTATCCAGAGTATTGATCAGCTTAATCTATTCATACTAGATTATGACTTAACAGAACTTGATCAACAGATGGGCATTTATCCTGAAACTCTAATCAAAGATCTCAATGGAATGGGAACAATTATTTCTGTCAAGTGGGAATCACCAGCTGAAGACTTGTCTGTGGATTTCGCAACAATTCCTCTTTATTGTCAAGTTCTTTATGCAACTGATTTATGTGAAAAGGATATCTCTGTCGTCCTTCAAATACATGAAGACAATATTCATCCTGTTTCAATTGAAAGACATGATTTATCAAAGAATAATGAGATAAACTTAAAAACTGATATACGCAAAGCTGATATCAGTAACGCTGAAAAATTAAGTAAAAATGATAAAAATTCTCGCCAACAAAAAAATGAAAATAAACCTGCCAAAAAAGCATTAACAAATAAAACAAATAAAACTGGTGCACAAGAAACAAAAAAAACAGCAAAAAAAAGCAAAGAAACATCAAAAACAAAAGATCATGAAGCAAGCTCTTCGTCCTTAACAAAAGTATCTGGCAAAAACAAAAATAGTTCTCCAATACATCGAGAACATTCTGAAACAATTCGGATTGGTGTGGATATACTTGATAAAATAATGAACCTGGCAGGTGAACTTGTTCTTGTTCGAAATCAGCATTTGCTGTTAGTTGATAAAACAGATAACCGAATGGCAGATAATTCCCAACGTTTAGACATGGTAACATCAGAACTTCAAGAAGCAATAATGAGAACAAGAATGCAACCAATAGGTACATTGTTTGGGCGTTTGCCAAGGATTGTCAGAGATATTTCCAAAAAATGCAAAAAATCTATCATTATAATAATAAATGGTCATGAAGTTGAGCTTGATAAAACAATATTAGAATCACTTCCTGATCCTTTGACCCACATCATAAGAAATTCTTGTGATCATGGAATTGAAACTCCTGAAGAACGTTCTAAAGCTGGTAAATCAGAAACAGGTTATATAAATGTACGTGCTTATCATGAAGCTGGACAGATTAATATAGTTGTTGAAGATGATGGACGAGGTATGAATCCACAGGCTATCAGACAATCTGTCATTAAAAAGGGATTGAAACGTGAAGATGAACTTGATCGAATGACAGAAAAAGAAATTTTGTCATTAGTCATGATGCCAGGCTTTTCAACTGCTGAAAAAACAACTGAGATTTCAGGACGTGGTGTAGGTATGGATGTTGTTAAAACTGCGGTTGAGCAATTAGGAGGTTCAATTGAACTTGATTCACGATTAGGGCAGGGATTGAATATACATCTCAGATTACCTTTAACTCTTGCTATTATACCCTGCCTCATAGTTCAGATTAAAAATGAAAAATTTGCTATACCAGAAGTTAATGTTGAAGAGCTTGTTTCTCTTTATGATCAAGAAATTTATACTTCAATTGAATGTAATGGAGACCAGGAAGTTTTCAGATTAAGAAAGCAATTATTACCATTGATTAGATTGAACGAGATCCTCAAACGATCAAATCCTTTTTCTGAATATGATCGTTCTGAAATATCAGAAAATTATCGAAAAATAGCTCTTGAAACTCTTGATAAAAATAATGATATTCAACAAATTTTAATATTTGCTGTACTTAAAATAGGTAATCAGCGTTTTGGCCTTATAGTAGATGAAGTTATTGGAACTGAAGAAATAGTTGTTAATCCTCTTCACTCATCTGTTAAGCCTCTTATTGTTTATTCTGGTACAACCATAATGGGTGATGGAACTGTTGCTTTGATTTTGGATGTTAATGGAATTGCGTTGCATTCTGGAATTCGGTTTACAACAGAAATTGAAAAAAATGACCAGGATACTGTATCAAGTAAAACAGATAGTCATAGGATTTTGCTATTCAAGAGTGGTGAAGAAGAACAATTTGCAGTTCCATTGCTATTAATGCGTCGCGTTGAATTAATTGACCCATCACGAATACAAACAATTGGTGGAAATGAATACATATCTGTAGATAATGTACCAACACTAGTCGTTAGACTTGAAAAGCTATTAAATGTTTCTGAATGCATGACTTCGGATAAAATGTATTTACTACTACCAAAACAATCACAACGGCCTATAGGAATTTTAGTTTCTAAACTCGTTGATGTTATAAATCTTCCTCTTGTGCTCAATAAGGAAAGCTACATGGAGGAAGGACTTTTGGGAACAGCAATAGTAAATGAGTTTATTACAATTTTTATAGATATTTATCGCCTTGTTGAGTTTGCAGAAAAAAGAATTTTTGGTGATAAACTTTTGGATGACAAAAAAGAAGAAGAATCAAAAACTATTTTATTAGCAGAAGATACGCTCTTTTTTCAACGACTCGTCAAAGGCCATTTAACATCTGCTGGATATGAAGTAATTACCGCAGATAATGGTGCTGAAGCATTAGAAAAATTAAAAAATCAACCTGTTGATATGATAATTTCTGATATTGAAATGCCTGAAATGGATGGTTTGGAATTTTTAAGAGCTGTTCGTGCAGATGATCAGTTCCCTTACATTCCTGCTATAGCACTCACAAGTCTGGACTCTGATAAGGATCGTGAAATTGGTCTTAAAGCAGGCTTTGATGCTTATGAAGTAAAAGTTGATCGAGACCGCATCGTTGAAGTGGTTTCTAAACTTTTGAGTAAATAGAAATAAGTAAAATAAAATGAAAAATATACCAACTGAAAGAAAAAAGATAGCGACAACAAAACGACAGTTTTGTACATTTCAACTGGCTGGACATTATTGTGGAGTTGATATTCTTGATGTCAAAGAAATCATTGATGAAGTTACACTAACAAAGATTCATCATGCACCTCCAGAAATGATGGGCTTTGTTAACATTCGTGGTCATGTACACCTTGTCCTGGATTTACGATTACTTTTAAATTTTAATAGCAAGCCAATTGATGACTCCAGTAGAGTTCTTTTGTTCCATCCCAATGTTGGTGAATCTTTTGGAGTGATGGTGGATCAGATTGGCCATATGGTTGAAGTTGAAGAAAGCCTTATTGAATATCGTATTGCTGATGACTCCATATCTGGTATCAACCGTGACTTTAGAAAAACAGATCTTGAAAAAGGTGTTTGCAAGCTTGAGGACAAATTGTTGATCATACTGGATGCACCTATGTTTTTAAATGCTGTTGAAATAAAGCGTTAGGGCTTATGATATTATGAATAAAACAGGTATAGCATCAAAAATAATAATAATTTCATGTTCTACTGTTTTTGTTTTTATGATAGTTGGAAGTATCCTTATTATTCAATATGAAATCAATATATTAAACAATATAACAGATGGAAAAATAGATCAGGAAGAAAATGTATTTCAGATTGATTATTTTCAAGAAAAACAAAGACTAAAAAAACAGTTAGAAAAACATATTCAAAATATGGTTCTTATAATGAAATCAGTTGATGTCATATATGAGCAGACATTTCAATTTCAAATTCAAATGCTATGTATGCAACCAATGATAAGAGCTGTAGAATTTTGTGATCAAAACGATAATTCTTTTTTATCTGCCTGGTTTGAAGAAAAAGTTCATGTTTCAAAACAACTACCTAAAAAGTTTGATCTAAGCAATTTTCAGCATATTAAGTTTCAAACAGATATACCAGCTATTAATACAATCAATTTATACTACACAACAAATCTTATAAAGAACAAACTATTAAATAGAAAGAATAAAAATACTCAAGAACTTTTTCAGATTCGTGAAGAAATATATGAAAAATTAAAAGGAGTACTCTTAACACAGTCATTTGGCACATTACTGGTTGTTGCTATTTTATGTGCATTTCTTGTCATTTCATTACGATTATTTATTCTAAACCCTATTGAAGAATTAATGGATATTTCAAATCGTTTAAAAAAATTTGATTTATCAGTTGATATTCTTTCAAACTCTAATTCTTATGAGTTAAATTTACTTGTTCAAGCATTAGCACAACTTTTAATTGGATTTAGAAGTATTATTTCTGATGTCAAGGAAAACTCAGGCTTACTTTCAAACTCAGCAGACAATATGACAGGTATTGCTGAACAATTAACGAGTCATTCAGTAGATGCTGAATCACAGGTAAATAGCGTAGCAGAAGCTTCTGTTCAAATAAGTGGCAATATTCATTCTATTGCAGAAAGCGTTGAACAAATCAGTGAAAATGTGCAATCAGTATCAATGACATCTGACTTTTTATTTCAAAATATTAATAGTGTTGCAAACGCTATTGAAGAGTTATCATCTTCCCTTACTCATGTTGGAGAACGAGTAAAAAAAGGGACTCAAATTGCAGAAAAGGCAGTTTTATTGGCACAAAAGGCCGGTGAAACTGTGAATATTTTAAGACATGCAGCCAATGAGATTAGTGGAGTATCAGAATTTATTCAACGTATTGCACACAAGACAAATATTTTATCTCTAAATGCAACAATAGAGGCCGCATCAGCAGGTTCTGCTGGACGAGGATTCTCTGTTGTTGCCAGTGCTATTCAGGAATTCGCAGAGCAAAGCAGCCGCGCAGCAAAGGATATAACAGAAAGAATTGCCGGGGTTCAAAGAGGCACATCAGAAATTGAAACTGCTTTCTCAGATGTTTCTGCCATTATTAAGGAAATGAATTTATCTTCGGAATCCATTTCCTTTTCTGTAATAGAACAAACGAAAGCTGTTCAAGAAATAGCTAATAATGCGCTTGAAGCTGATGAAAGAGCCAGAAATATTAATATAGCAATAGAAGAATTGAGTAAAACAGCCAATGAGGCAGCTGAAAATATAACACAAGTTGCATTAGGAGCAAATGATGTTTCAACTAGAATCCAAAGTGTGAGTAAAAACATTTCCTTTAATCGTCAAATCAGTCATCAAATTAATGAAGCCGCTATTGTTCTTAACCATCTATCAGGTAATTTGAAAGATATGGTTGACCCATTTAAGGTTTGA
>Ga0272440_1003611_pt1 | contig 11463 bp, 9 predicted proteins | sample SSMMMBAug17_FD_192440 | JGI IMG/M metagenome (GOLD analysis project Ga0272440, IMG submission 192440) | Marine sediment archaeal communities from Little Sippewissett salt marsh, Falmouth, MA, United States - SSM-MMB-Aug17 | ecosystem: Environmental > Aquatic > Marine > Wetlands > Sediment ... | reverse complement strand
CCCCTCACGGTTTAATGACCATCCAAAAGGATGAGGCTACGTTGTCCCTGACGCACTTTATTCAGCAGGTAGGGTACGAGTAACAGAATACTCGGTTATGTCATGATATCTCAAGCATAACAAATATTTAAACATCCTCGAGTGCACAACAACAAAATCAGCGGTGTTAGCCCGCTGGATTGGAGAACATATATTTCAAGCATTCCTAATTATACTTTCTCATCGTTTCCTTATAAACCGAATAAACAGAATCGTTTTCTTGAAAAGCCTGTTGAAAAACAGTTTGAAATTTTTGTACTTGTTTTCTGTTAATAATCAGGTTTACACTCTGACAATAAGCTCCCATTTGATCATTTGTGCGATACTTATCTGAAATATAAGTAACAAACATATTACGCTTCGATACCATTGGCAATGATTTCAAATGGTTTAGGATATGTGTTGTGGTTTCGTTCTCTGAATCAAAATGATCATCAATCACTGCAACATCAAAAGGATGGAAGCGGGTCATTTTTTTGGCATCTGCACTATTTTTTGCAAGAACAGTTTTATAACCCATATCATCTAAATATTTCTGAACAGTTTTTCCAATACTATCATGCTGGCAACATAGCATCGCAATTTGTTCGTCGCCCAAAACATCAAAGGGTAGTACACCTGTTTTTGTATTGGTATCATTCTTATGTTCAGAACTTTTACCCTGTATGCAAATTTTCATTTTACATTTTGGGCAGGCAATATTTACCGATTTGTTTTCAGGGATTTTTTCGTCTGGAATACGAAATTTTCCCTGACATTCCTGACAGGTTATTTGCATAATGCGTTGTTCCTTAAATATTCTTTTCTTTTAAATATTTATCATACGCCTGTTGCGCTTTTTTCAAAAATAGCCGGACATCTTTTACTGTAATTTTTGTTAAATGGCGATATCTTTGATCTTCAGGCTCATCAATATCAATTAAATGCATGGCTCTCAGTTGAAGTAAAATATCCTTGACACGTTTTGTGATATCGCCAAGTGTAATCATTTTGTCGATTTTTTTGTGCCTCTGAGATGACATTCCTTTAATATTATATTTGGGCTCTGATTTTTGAAGCGATTCATCATTCTCAGTGGCCAACCGAAACAAGAAAGTGGTAAATATCAAAAAGATATTGTCAAACATCCGAAATTGAGAGACTTTTAGTTCAACATCTTGAATCCGTTGGATAATTTTATCCATTACACCTTTGATCACCGGATGTGTATCTCGAATCATGTTATTGAGTGTTATACGGTCAATTCTTTCCAATTCACAAAAATCACCACTTGCTTTGGCTGTATGATCGCGCACAGCACCGCTGATTACACCCAGCTCGCCAAAAAGATCACCGGCTTTGAGTTTTTCCACCTTTTTTTCATCCTGATCACCATCACGAATAATTTCAACATATCCATTTTTAATTCGATATGCGCAGTTGCTGTCTTCACCTTGCTGGTAGATAAATTCCCGGTTTCGAAATTCTTTTTTCATCACTGAATAACTCGTCTGAGTTGCATCTGAATTTGATTCAATAAAATGATCCGCCAGCTTTCCTTTCTTTTTTAATGGAATAATGCTGTTTTCGAGATCCTGAATTCTTGAAGCCATTTGAATCAACATGGTTTTTACTATAGGCAGACTATCTTTATAAATCACTTTTAGAACATTGGGATTAATTTTTACCAGCGTTGAAAACTCCTCTGCCCTGGCTGAAAACAGTCGTGGGCATTGTTGGATAATTTCAACAGCACCTAATATATCACCGGATTGAAGTGTCTGTTCGAGAATTTCAACCCCATCAATCATACGAAATAAATTGATCTTGCCACGTTTTATCAAGTATGCAAAATCCGTTTCATCTTTTTCAGAAAATAAAATATCACCTTTGTATAGAGGAAGTTCATTTTTTTCTTCTTGTTCGGCCATTATTGTTCTCCTTTGTTATGGATGCGCAGTTTTAGCGCGTTTACTTATATCTGATCGTTCAACGTTGAACGATCAGATTTGCATTTTCACTTGAAAAGTTATAGTTAATATGAATTATTAAAAGGATCCATAAATAAAATTTAAAAAAAATTTATAAGACGTTTTTGTATGCAAAAAATACACCGAATTTATCAATATAATCCAACAGATATAAACATCTCATCTGTCAATTTAAGAACGTCAGCAATCCATATGTGGCCGGCAAAAAAACATTATGTTCTAGATGGATGGATTTTGCGTTTCTTCAATCCATATACCTATCGTTGTAACTGCATATATCCTTTAAAAAAAGGATATATGAAAACCACAGCTAAAATTTTAAAATGCGCGTCAATATATCAGCAAAAAGGGGCTAAGTTTCTTTTTCAAATTATGCCACATGACAGCATGCTTGATATTTTGCTTCAGGCCTCAGGTTATAAAAAAAAAAATCCAACCCGATGGATGTCGATAACAATAGATAATCTGTCAGAAAACAAACAAATCCAAAAATGTAATATCATGTTATCGGATGATTGGCTAAAAAATCGTCATAAAATTGCAGGTTATTCTCAAATAGAGGCCACGATTTATGAATCCTTTTATCGTGCGATCAATGTACAAACATATCCGATGGTATTGTTTATCGATCAGCATCCTGTTTGCTGTGGATTGGGTATCCAGGTGAGACAGTATCTTGGCATATTTGATATTCGCACCAAAAAAGAATATCAAAGACAGGGTTATGCAAGTATTCTGGTTCATTCAATTTGTCATCATGCGGCTCAAAATGGTGCCAGACATGCCCAGCTACACGTCGCGACAGATAATTCTGCGGCTATTTCCATGTATACAAAAGTTGGATTTCATACCATTTGTGATTATTGGTTTAGAGAAAAATCGAAATAAAGAGGTTTAATTGTTAACATTTGGCGTACAGCCAGCATGCGACCTGATGATCTTGTCCAATAAAATGCATTGATGGCATTTCCTGTTCACATTTTTCCACTTTTTGAGAGCATCGGGGATGAAAACGACATCCAGTGGGTGCATCCACTAGATCTGGAACCTGACCAATAATTGGCTTAAGCGTGGTTGTCCGGGATTTTCTTGGAATAGTTTCAAGAAGTGCTTGTGTATAGGGATGTTTTGGCTGATTAAAAATTTCTGGTACACAACCAATTTCACACATACTGCCAGCATACATTACTGCCAGCCGATTACAGCACATCGCTGCCAGTCCCAAATCATGGGTGATAAACAATATAGACTGAATCCGCTGTTCTTTTTTTAATTGATTCAACAACACAATAATTTGCGATTGAATACTGACATCAAGGCTTGAGGTTGATTCATCAGAAATCAACAGTGATGGCGATCCTGCCAGAGCGATGGCAATAAGAATTCTTTGTTTCATGCCACCGGACAATTGATGGGGATATTGACGGGCAACAGTTTCTGGTCCAGGAATATTAAGGGCTTTTAATAATTCTATGGCTTTTGCCAAATAATGCTCTTTTTTCTGTCTGTTGAATTTTGGTAGAACTCGATGAAAAACAGTCTGAAACCCTTTCGGATAATCCTGAATATAATACGCCTCAGCAATTTGATTCCCCACACGCATGATTGGATTAAGTGCCATATCAGGTTCCTGAAAAATCATGCCAATTGTTTGGCCCCGGATCATCTGCAACGCCTTATCATTACATTTAACAATATCTACAGGTTCATTACCAGGGGCTTTAGTTATCAAAATGGAACCACTATCGATCTTTCCGGGGTGAATCAATCTCATTAATGATCGTGATGTTACACTTTTGCCGCAACCTGATTCTCCAACCAGGCCAAAGGTTTCTCCAAATTCAATGGAAAAGTTTACATCCTTTACAACATGGGCAATACCGCGCGATGTATTAAAATTTATATTCAATGCATTGACAGAAATTAAAGATTGTGGGCTATTACCAGGAATCATAACCAATCCCCAATCAGCATAAAACCACTCCAAAAAAATGGATGATGAAAACGCGGCTTACCCAATGTTTCAATTTGTGCGGATTGAATTGCTTCAGCCCGCGATTGATAGGGGGTTCGTATCAACTGACGATAGAATTCAGGAACAATATCAGATCCAGCAACATCTCGATCTGTCCATAATGAGAGTAAAAGACTGTGCGCACCTGTTTTCATGGGAAAACCTGAAAAAAACAATGTCGATCGCTGATCTTCTGTGAGTGTTTTACAATAGTCCAATACAACAAGCCCGGGAAGTTTTTTTTGATTCAAAATACGTTCAATGTCATTCATTTCTAAGAATTGATTGTAAGCATTGACTGAAAAATCTTCGGGTTCCTTGCCCATCTGACAATAGGAGGTTAAATGAACAATTTCATATGCGTTTTTTTTGAATCGCCTGACAATCTTTTTAGAGGCAAAGGACCGGTTTAGAATGTTATGCGTATTGATCAAACGGCTCATGGCATGCGCAATGGCTTTATAGTCCGTTTCTACATGATGTCTGGGTAAAATATTATTTTGCCTGTTTGACAGACCACCAAAAAACAGGTTGACATTTTTTCGGGGCAGCCATTGTGGATTCATACCGGATATTTTTGGTAAATAGGCAATGGCATATTGCTTGATTAAATAATCAAAGCCATCATATAATGCCGCAAATGGCACCAATCGAAGGACGCCATCGGGCACAATCAACAAGGTTTTGATTTTATTGTCCTGAAGTTTTTCTTCCATTGGACGTATCAGCCAGATATATAGCTGTCCGGCATAGCCGCGATAAAGCTCCTGATCTCGATTTTCAAGTGATTTTCGGAATTCAAGCGATGTTTCCTCAACTTGCTCTCGCCTTGCACTTACCGGATATAGTTGTATGTCTTTCTGGGTGATTAAAATAACAACAACGCGATTTTTCATGAATAATGGATAGATAATTGCCGTTTGTGGATTTGCATTGACCAGTTGATTGGAATCGGTAGCTACTGGCGTTAGATTACTTCCCAGGCATTCATCTTGAAAGTAATCCTTATATTCAGCTAATTTCAAACGCTCCAAAGTATCAATTGCTTGAAAAATAAAACCTTTCGTTGATTCTTTGGATTGATCCGGTTTCAAGGCTTGTGACAAGAGTACGCCCACACGTTCAACATAAAGGGGCTTGATATCTTTTTCAAATGAAATACCTGTGGGATAGGCATTGATTAAGTCTTTTCGCACATTATAGATACTCATACGTGCATCTGTATTTTTATTTTTTTCAATGCAGGGCGGATCTCCTGGATTAAGTGTATCAATGGCCATTTGGTAAGTTTCAATTGATTTTAATAAATCATTTTTCAACGAGTTGTTTCTGGCACTGAAATAACGTGCCAGTTTCCATTGAAAGCGATATAAAATATCTGTGAGATTGCTTTCCTGTGCATAAAATACGGCCTGACGAATTTGATTTATCGCGCGATTATATCGATGGTTTTCAGCATAAATATCACTCAATGCCGCATGCGAATGGGCAAGAAGCCTTCGGTTGCCCATTGTGCCAGCAATACTGTTGGCATTTGTAAGGGCATGATAAGCAATTGGCTGCAAGAAATCATCAGCTGTTTGAATTTCTTTACGAATACGTTGTGAATAAATTTTTACTGTTTGTTCTTTTTCATCCTGTTTAAATAGATCCAGCAATGTCTGAATATCCTGATCAATATCATCCAATGAAATAATGATATCTGCATAATCTTTATACTGAATATCTTGCCGATTCTGGCTTTGAAAACTCAGCATTGCCTGTTGAATTGATTGTTGAAGTTTCTTTTTGGATTGCTTTATTTGATTGCGAATATTTTCGATCAATGCAGCAACATGAATATCTGAATCCTTTGATAACTCTTCAATTCGGTTTAAAGAATCTTCATAAGCCGACATGGCACCCATAAAATAGCGATCCGCTGTCAGGCCATCACCTTTTTTCTGAAGAACCTGTGCCAGAATCTGCGGATTCTTAACCTGTCGTGCTTCATCAACTGCTTTTTTCAAAAAGGTAAGCCCCTGCTTGACATCTTCCAAAAATAAATATAACTCACCCATCTGACTGAAAAATCGTGCATTCCGATATCGATCACTACTTTTATTGATCAATGGCAGCGTTTTTTGATACGCAGACAATGCATTTTCATAATTACCAAATGCCTGATAAACACTTGCCAGGTTCAATAATGTATCAATATAGATACCAATATATTTTTCAGTATCCAGAATAAACAAGGCCTCTTCCCAGTTAAACACCGCATGTTCAAGATGTCCCTGATAATAAAATTCTTCCCCTTTAATAATGAGTGATACACTATTTTCAAGATCGCGCATGGCGACATGAAGTTCTTTTCTAAAATCTTGAATGAGTAAAGAAAATGAAATCAGGCGGGCGGCTTTTTTATACCCCTCTGGAAGGGTTCGGATGGCACGATAGGCACGATTGAACGCCTCAGTAATGCGATTATAATCATCTCGCTGATACTTTCCATATACCCGATATACTTTGACACGAACAATGTTAAGCAGTATCTCAGAAATAATTTCAAAATTTTCGCCCGATTCGGTAATGATTTTGAGGCTGTTTTCATAGGCGATTAAGGCATCATCATATTCATCCTTAATTGCGTGAAGGTTTCCCAGATTATTTTGAACAATTGCTCTGGCCTGCGGATGATGAGCAAGGCGTGATTGTTCTATGGCTAGATTCAGTGCCTTTTCAGCTTCAAGTGATTGACGAATCGCAGTGTAAAAATCTGCCATGCTGCAGTAGAAAAGCGTGTTAATAAAAAAATCTGAACTTTCCTGAACAACAGGAAGTGCTTTTTGAAACAATCGTTTTGCTGGTTCGACATAACCCAGTGTCTGGTATGCTCCTGCCAGTTGTTTGAGTGTTTTTATATATATTTCGTAATAGATGCGGGCATCAATTTCAGCAAGTGCTTTTTCCCATGTATACACAGCCTGTTTGAATTGACCGTTGGAATAACATTGCTCGCCCTTTTCAATTAACTGTCTCAGATGCTTTAAGTAATTAATTTCTGAAGGTTGAAGTTGCGGCCGAATTGTTGTACAGCTAGAAAATATTGAAATGAGCATCCCCATAATGATGGATATTAAGATTGACCTGAATAGAAATCTCATTTTTTTTTCCAATAAATTGATTGTTTATAAGGTCTTAATATCAATTTACCGGTTTCATGTCAACAATGAAATGTTTTAAGTTATCAAAGCCCGACAATTTAATGTCAGGCTTTTTTTTTTATGGATCAGGCATTCATCTCATAGGTATCTTTCTGGGCATATACATGGGAAGCGAGGAATCGTTCAAATCGTTCATTATCAACGACTGGTTTTTTGAGCATTTTCAAACAAAGAGCCATTTGTTTTTCTGTGCTGTCTGGTTTTGAATATAATTGCAATGCAAACTTTGAGAAATCGCGTACCATAAAATCAAAAATAAGATCAATCAGGTCATCTTCAAGTTTTTCCATTTTGTATTTTTCAAGTATAAGCTGACCATAAGCAACAAGCGTAAACAATTCGCCAAGCGACAACAGAAAATCAATATTTTTAGCCTGCTCTTTATCAGGTGTGGCTGTCATTAAGAATTCTTTCAAAACCTCAATCTGTTCTTTAAAAATGACAACATTTCTCAGATCAACGCCATTGTATGCCAGATTATAATCATGGAATTGAATTTTTCCCAATCCTTTTGTTGCGCCCTGGTTAAACATGAAATCATCATTTTTGGGATCATGACGCAGCGGAATTTCCGGAAATTCCGCTGGATTGAAAAAATAATTGGCCATAAATTTAATAATTAAAGCCATGTTTACATGAACTGTGCCTTCAAGTTTGGGCAATGATCGAATATCCTTGACAGCCATTTCAAAATACATGTCCTTTTCAAATCCACGTGCAGCAATGACATCCCACAACAGGTTGATCACCTCCTCACCCTGGGTCGTGACTTTCATTTTTACCATTGGATTGAAAAGCAAATAACGACGGTCATCTGCTGATGCAGACCGCATGTAATCGGTTGCGCGTTGGGCAAATATTTTCATGGCAACCAGTCGGGTGTATGAATCTGTAAAAAGTTGTTTGATATGTGGAAATTCTGTCACGAATTTGCCATAAAGATTTCGATGTGATGCATGATTGAGGGCTTCATAAAACGCATGTGTCGCAATACCAATTGCGCCCCAGCCAAGATTAAATTTGCCGACATTGATCGTATTCAATGCGCAGTCCCAGGCATCACGACCATGGGCTAAAATATCATCTTCGGTAATCGGATAGCTGTTTAGCGCGTATTCTGCCACATAGCCTTCCCACTCAACAACATTTTTTATAAGATCATAATTTTCATGTTCTGGATCGACAACAAAAAAGACATATTCATCGGTTTCTGAATTTTTGGCAAATGTAGAAACCAATGCGGCTTTGTTTCCATTTCCAATGTAGTATTTTCCACCATCAGCGACATATTTATTTTCTGCCAGCGGGGTCAATATCATGTCTGAGGAATATAAATCCGCACCATGCGCTTTTTCAGATAAACCAAATGCAAATATGCCGCCCTCTTTGAGTAATTGCGCGGTTTTCTTTTTAACATCTTCGTTATTGCCCATAAAAATTGGCCCCAGGCCCAGTATTGTGACCTGCCAGGCATACCAGTGAGACAGATTGTAAAAACCCAGAATTTCATTGAAATCACAATTTCTAAATGTGTCCCATCGTGTGTCCGGATCGCCATCTGCATATTTATCTGGTGTCAATAATGTTGCAAAAACTTTATTTTCTTTCAGGAACTGAATAAAATCATCATACCAGATACACTCATGACTACATTTTTTTAATTTTGCTTTGCCTTTGGATTCAAAAAATTCAATTGTTTTTAACATGATTTCTCTGGATCGTGGATCCAGATGTTCATATTTCTCATTTTTGGGATTGAGTAACATGCGATTAATTCTCCTTTTCAATATGTTTCCTGTCATTCGCTGTTTATAAGTCGAACAGCAAAATAGTCAGTTATTGATACACTATAAATTGTATTTATGAATTTTGCAATGAAAAACGCCACGCACAAAACCACTCATCAGGATGATCATCAGGAGGACATCCAATACATGTGGTTTGAATTCGGGGATCAATACTTTCCGCAAAACGTGGATATTCAGCCATACCGCCAGATTTACAGGGATAATCATCAAGACCTTTTCTTTTGCGTGCCGCCTGAACCCGACATTGATTCATCTGGAATTCAAAGCTGGTTTCGGTTTCATTGACAATCGACTGGGTATTAATTGTTGCGTATAATCGTAATTCAAGGGCCTGTTTTAAGCCATCAAGCCCAGATTTTTCGGGAAGATTCAGAAGTCTTTTTATCGACCAGGCTTCAAATGGAGAAAAGTTGGACCAGCATGAGTCATTGACACGTTTGGCATCATACATGCCTCTTGAAAATTCGATGGCCTGAAACCATACACCATCATTGGCCAGCCAATTGACAGCCATGCTTTCCTTAAATGCAGTCAAGGTTTGTTCATCTAAATTCAACAAAGGTTTGGGAATATAATTTTCCAATTCAAACCCGAGGATTTTTGCCATCCGTTTCATCTGGATGTGATAGCTTTTTTCGTAGGCATTTTGTAATATTTCGTAAGCGTTTTTATCGCCCAGTTGATGTCGCGCTTCCGAAAACCACAGCGCGTGATGCATCATTAGGCGATGAAAAAAATCAATGATCAGCGTGGCCTGATCCATTTTTGAAGGTGGATTGTTCATTTGATTCTCCTGATAATTGATCTGAAAATAAATGCGTCAACATTTCCGCAATCACTTCCAGTTTTAGAATATAGTTAACCTTTGTTGCAGCAATGGCAGCCAATGGCATGGTATTCACAGACGCTGTTTCCGGATCCTGAACAATAACCAGCCCCCCTCTTTTCTTTATAATTGAAAGCCCAAGGCTGCCATCACTGTTCGCGCCTGTTAAAACAATGCCGATGAGATGCGAACCAAAGATATCAGCGGCACTTTCAAATAAAACATCAATTGATGGCCGAGAATAATTGACAGGCGGATCAAGTGTCAATGAAAACGTCAAATCTTCTTCGATCATCACATGGTAATTTGGTGGTGAAAAATAAGCTACTCCTGGTTCCAGAGATGTTTTATCATTAATTTGCTGTACCCTGATCTGGCAAAGATCATCCATTGCCTTTTCAAGGGAATCGTCAGAAAATGGATGTCGATGCTGAACCACAATAATGGGAACCGGAAAATGCCCGGGTAGTTCGGGCAATATTTTTTTGAGTGCTTCCAGTCCACCCGCCGAAACACCTATGACTATGGCCTTGTAAGTCATCTTATTCACTTTAATTTAATTCCAATAACACTGGCAAATCGTCCAGAAATTTTGTTCCTGCGATAAGAATAAAACAAATCTTTACAACATTTTGTACACATATTTGATATTTCAATATTTTTTTTCAGTACACCCTTGTCTAGTAATTGCAGTTTTGATATTTTCCAAAAATTGAAATAATTGGGTTTCACCGCATATGACCACATATATTCGGGTAATTCCTGCTGATAATGAATAAATTCAGCGCAACAAGGCCCCAATGACGGTCCAATTCCGGCAATGATGTGATGTGGTTTTGTTCCCAGATCAACCATTTGTGTAATTGTTTTGCCAATAATATTTTGGACGCTGCCCCGCCATCCAGAATGAATCGCAGCTACCCGATGATTGACAGGATCTGCCAGTAACACTGGCTGGCAATCGGCTGTTTTAATGATCAATAAAATATTGGATTGTGAGGTAATCAGGGCATCACCTATCAATGTATCATGACTTGCGGAATTAATGGGGTGTATCGTAGAGCTATGCGTTTGCTTTAGTGGTTGAAACGCGGTAAAACCCATAATACTGGTAATCAGTCCAATATTATTTCGCACATTATCTGGATCATCTCCCACATTGAAACTGATATTTAAACTTTTATAAGGGGCATTGCTATGTCCGCCAGTTCGGGTAAATATTCCGTGCGCCACACCTGTCAATTTCTTTATATTTGAGAATTGAAAATAAGTTAAATTATCTTTTGTATTATTTTTCATAATTTATTTCGGATTGGATTGATAACATCTTCTTCAATAGGTTTATACATTACATACATTGAGAAAAAAGTTAAGTTACTTATACCTGAATCGGACGATTTTGTCTACATTAATGAAAATAATTGGATCAAATAAATCATTGATTGAAGCTTCAGGACGATCAGGATATTTGACAACTTTTTCTTTAATGACCATGCTCTTGATATGTGTCAGTGCATTTTTAAGCATTATATGGAGAGGGCCTTTGAAAATCGTCTCAGAAAATGTATCATCCCTGGCCAATGGCCACCACATTAACGTT
>Ga0272440_1003610_pt1 | contig 11464 bp, 7 predicted proteins | sample SSMMMBAug17_FD_192440 | JGI IMG/M metagenome (GOLD analysis project Ga0272440, IMG submission 192440) | Marine sediment archaeal communities from Little Sippewissett salt marsh, Falmouth, MA, United States - SSM-MMB-Aug17 | ecosystem: Environmental > Aquatic > Marine > Wetlands > Sediment ... | reverse complement strand
TCTTCTCGAATGACCCGATCAATTCGTTCACGACGCCATCTCCTTGCTTCTCTTTCGTCTCCATCTAAAAAAGGTTCTGGAAAGCCGCCAACTGTCATTAATCGTTCCAAAGCATCATTCGGTGATATCCCATCAGGGATTTCATCCAATCCAAAAGGATGAAGTCGCCAATAATGATACCTTCCCATAAGAGAATCACCGCCGCGTCTGTAGACATCTAAACGTGCAGATCCTGTTACCAGAATTGATGTGTCATTATCAGAGACATCGTACAGACCTTTAATCCAATTTTTCCAATGGGGATATTTATGAAGTTCATCAAAAACGATTATATCAGCATTCTTTTTCCATCTTTTTGCCAGCAAATCATTTCGATCCTCATCATAGTCCCAATTGAAATATTCACCATCTGAAAAAAAATCACGAATAAGCGCTTTGGCCAATGTTGTTTTTCCCACCTGGCGAGGGCCCCCAACAAAAACCATCTTTTTTGCTAAATCTTTAATAATATGATTGGTTAAATAACGCATATGGCCATTATAGACCTCACTCCAAAATAGTCAAGGCTATTTTTTAATATACTCCAAAATAGCCATGATTGAATATTTTTTCCTGACTTTTAGATAATTTCCGATTATTCTTCCTTTGATTCCAATAACTTCCTCAACAAAAAACAAAACATCATCCATACCAACATCTCCATTAAAGTAAACATTCCCCACACTTTTTCCCGCGCATATCTGAAGCGCAAGGATCAAATCAGAAAGATCAACAGCAGTATCTCCATTGAGATCACCATCAATGATGGATCGATTGGTGATCGTTACCCTGTGTGTAAAAGGGGACGTCTATGATTTTATGCTTTTCTTTGAAAGTTTTCATTTCTTGCAGGAAAATTTCAATGTATGGATTGAAGAAAAGCATAAAATCATAGACGTCCCCTTTTCCGGCCCATAAAATCATAGACGTCCCCTTTTCCGGCCCAGCTACAAAGTTTTACATAAGCGATAAAAACATATTTTCTCATAATGAACAAAATTGCCAAAAATTTATTCAAGACTTCTGGGACAGGATACTATTAAAACAATTGCTTTCCCAGAGCTTTTGAAGCTGAGCGCATCACATGCTCCCAATCATTTAAACGTGGTTGTCTAAATAAACGCATGCAAGGGTACCAGGGGCTTTTATTCCTGTTTGAAAACCAGTACCAGTCTGATGCAAATGGCAGCAGCACCCAAACAGTCTGGCCCAAAGCACCTGCCAATTGCGCTGTTGGATTACCTATAGAAATAACCAGGTCCATAGCTTGTATTTGTGCGGCATGATCATCCATATTTTTTATTGGTTCAATGTCTGGGTCATTTATTATTTTGATATTCAACTTTTTTTCCATACGTTCGATTTCATCAAAACAATTTCCAGACTGAAAATTAAAAAATTGAATATCTGGAATTGACAGTATCGGCTCCCACTGTTCAAGTGTTTGCCCATGATTTGAATCGAACAAATCTGTCCAGCATATACCCACTTTCATTTTTTTATCCGGCGCATAATATTTTGCATTGCATTCTTTCACTTTTAGCGAATCTGCTTTTAAATATCCATTCTTATGTTGTGGAAATTGATCAAAAGATTCCCGCAAAAAACGCATCAGACTCCCTGATGGACATTGAAAATGTGCATCAGAAACAAGAGGTGACAAATCGGTTGTGCTCTGTTTTGCAGGGATAACATTGGCCCGGGGAAAAGATCGGATGAAAAGCGAAAGCAAGTTAGGTGCGCATTCAATGGATACCTTTCTGGATGTTTGAATCAGCTCTGGAAAAACGCTGGCAAACATAATTTCTTCTCCTAATCCAATCTCTCCCCAAACAAAAATATGTTTATCAGACAGATGCGAGCCTTCCCAAAGTCCAATTTTTGATTTTCGTTGTAAAAATGTTTCATTTTGAATCCATCGCCATTCGTAGATATTAAAGCCTTCTTTTAAATTTCCTTGTGTCAACAATAAAGACGCTTTGTTGCGATGTGCTTCATGATTTTTGGGTTGTAACTGGATTACTTTTTCATAGTATGCCATCGCTGATGTATATTGCCCCATTTCAGTAAAAACATTTCCAATGTTGAGATATGCCTGCATATCATTTGCATGATCTTTCAGTATTTCCTGAAAAACACTCAGCGCCTGATCATATCGGCCCTTTTCTTTTAAAGCAATACCATAATTTATATAAACAGATCGTTTATTTGATGTGTGTTTTAAAGCATTTTGATAGTGCTCAATTGCCTCATCGATCATATTGGTCTGACGATAAACATTGGCTAAATTAAACAAAAAGTTACCATTAGCAGGCGATAATGAACAGGCTTTTTTCAGGCTATTGATTGCAAGATGATGATGCTTTTGTTTTGCTGCAATAATACCAAATAAATGCCAGAGTTCTGACGCGGTGGGATCTTGTTCAAGCAGTGGCGCAATACATTGATTGGCTTCTTTGAGTTCATTGTTATTGAAATGTTGAATGGCTTTTTGAAATGGTGTCATGATTTGCCCTCATATTTGTATCATTTATCATGATAAAACATCTGATAGACCTGCTGTATGCTGATTCTTTTATCTTTTGCCAATTGTTGACAGCTATCAAATTCAGGTGTCACCCTGATCGAACCATCAGGTTGAATAATTTCTTTTGCATCAATATTTCCCCATTTTGTATGCACAGTTATTTGTTTACGTTTTAAAACTTTTCGTTGTACTATTTGATAACGCACGCCAATGGTTGATGTTTCTTGTAAAATCATATCAGTCAATCGATGAATATCTGAAGGATGACAAATGACCTGTAATTGATGACCACTTCTATTTTTTTTCATTAGAACAGGAATAATGATCACATCCAATGCACCGGCTGCCATTAATTGAGACATGGCATAGCTTAAGCATTCTGGAGACATATCATCAATATGGGTTTCCATAAGACCCACAGATTCACAAATTGTATTTGTGTGTGTTATTTTTGAACGATGTCCCATAATTATGCGTAAAAAATTGGGGCGATCTGTTAGCGTACGAGATCCTGCACCATAACCGCTTTTCACAATCGTCATTTCAGGGGCAGGGCCATATGAACTTGCCAGACATCTGGCAAATAATGCCCCTGTTGGCGTGACCAATTCATGTTGAATACCAGTCCCATAAACCGGAACATCTGTTAATATATTGACTGTTGCTGGTGCGGGAATCGGCAGTCGCCCATGTTGACATTGAACAAAACCCGTGCCCATAGGCAGCGGTGAAAAATACATTTGATCAATCCCCAGGGCTTCAAGTCCACAGACTGTCCCCACAATATCCACAATGGAATCAACCGCACCAACTTCATGAAAATGGACTTTTTCAATATCACATCCATGAATATGTGCTTCAACACAGGCCAATTGTTCAAACATGGCCATGCTGAGAGATTTAACATGCTGAGACAATGTGCTTTTTGTAATTAAGGATTGTATATCAGAAAAATGCCTGATTGGCGATGCACCTGTTTGAACAATGGCTTGTATGCCAGAAATGCCCATATATTGTGCTGATTTAAAACGAAGGCTGGTATTTTCAAGTTTCAGCGCATGTATCATATCATTGATAACAGATACAGGCAGACCCAGGTCCAATAATGCGCCTAAGGTCATGTCTCCGCTGATTCCTGAAAAACAATCAAAATATGCGATCATTTTTTTTCCTGTCATTAATTGTCTTTTGATTTATTGACATGGCAAAAGTCGGCTAAAGAATGCTTTTGTCCAAATTTTCAAAAAAGATCAACATAGCTGTCGCCGAATGCTCAAATGCTTTTTTCAGTTGCCAATTTTTTTTATCTCGTTCACCAACAAAATTGGAAGCGGCGCGTATTTCAACAAATGGCGTATGATATTGCAATGCGACATGAGCAAGGCCGGCACCTTCCATATTTTCCATTCCAGCATGATAGGCACGAAATAAACGATTTGTTTGTTGGGCAGAAGTTGTTATCGTACTGACAGTGATAAATGGAAACTGTTTGACACGCATTTTTTCTAATTTTAATTCTGTGGATAAAATATCATATGCCATATTACAATATTGTTTTGAAACTGGATAACTGCCATAATATTTGGCAGTTTCTGTTTGAATCAATGGCATCGGCAATGGTATTATAGGTCCATCAGGTGACTCACTTTCAATTCCTGAATGAATATCTGTTTCTTTTGTTGCAATACCAATATCACCAATGTCAATTCCAGCATCTGGAAATGCGCCGGCACATCCTGTATTCATAATTAGATGTACCGGCATTTTTTCAATTACAGCAGTTGATGCCTGAACAGCGTTTAACATCCCGATACCTGACTGAACAATGATCACTGACTGATTAAACAATTTACCACAAAATACAGGTCGTTTGCCAATTGTTGTTTGTCTTATAGCTTTTAGCTTTTCGATAATGGGCTTGATCTCTTGAAAAACTGCCCCAACAATGAATATGGATGAATCAGTTTTCATCAAATCCCATTGTCCCCCCCGGGTTCATGATATTGTTGGGATCAAAATGGTTTTTCAGAGCACGTAAGATATCCATTTGGGTTTTGCCCAGATGTTTTTCCATCAATGGCGACATTAGACGCCCAACACCATGATGATGGCTCAATGAACCGCCATGTTTTTCAATGCTTTCAATAATTCCCCGATGAAACTTTACAAATGATTGAATATCTGTATTTTTTATAATGAAAATAAAATATAAATTCGTTCCCTGACTATAAAAATGGGAGGCATGCGTCATACAAACAGTTTGTGGATGGCTTTTTACATATGCGCGAACCCCTTGATGTAATTGCAATAGTTTATCCCAGGTGACACCGGATTCAAGCGTATCAATCAATATGCCATAGTCATTCAGATCTTCTCGCATGTAAGGATCCATATACCTGCCATGTGACCATTGAGTGAGAGGATAACCTGTGAGATACATGGCTTTATGTTCAGCACAAACCTTTTTTATCTTTTTTTTCACATTCACTGCAAAATCATGCTCTCCATCAGCCTGACCAATTAGTAGACATCGTTGCATGGGCTTGTATCCGCGAATATTCATCAATGTATCAAAAACTGTTCCCTCAATACCATATAATTTCAACCCCACATCAGTTTCCTCTGGATCAGATATGCGAAAAACTGATGGCATACCAAATTCTGCCTGTGATATTTCACGCGTGGCATTGATCGCATCCTCCCAGGAGGGAAATATAAAAGCAAATGGTTGTGAATTTTCAGGATTGTAACGAAACACTTTCATGGTCACATGGACAAGGACACCAAAACTGCCTTCATTCCCCTTCATAATATCATTCACTTTTGGGCCAGTTGCAGTTGCTGGATAATCCAATGTTTTGAATTCGCCAGCAGGTGTTACATATTCCTGGCTGACAACAAGATCGCAAGCATCGCCATAATATGAAGATTGTTGTCCAGAACCTAAAGTAACAACCCATCCACCCACAGAAGAGTATTCAAATGACTGGGGAAAATGCCCACCTGTATATTTTCGTTTTGCGTTGAGTGTATCCGGTGCATTATTCAACACGTGCTCATATTCGGGGCCCATCATACCTGCTTCAACAGTGATGGTTTGATTGATTTCATTAAAAGAAATGACACGATTCATATTCGTTTGCATTACCAGTGAAACACCACCCTTTGGACACTGTAAGCCCAGCGTGACAGAAGATCCACCCCCATAAACTGTTATTGGAATTTTTTCTGTATTGCAATAAAATACAATTTTGGCAATATCATCTTTGCAAGTGGGGTGAATAACAACATCAGGTACGTTGGAAACAATTCCTTTTCGAAGATTTAAGGCTTCTTCTAATGTTTTTCCATAACAATATTTAACACGAGAATAGTCATCTGTATTAACATTGTTCTGGCCGACGACATCCATAAACCAGTCAATATGTTTTTGCTCTAATTGGACGGGATGTTCGCAAACAACAGGATCGTGGCCTTCTTCATGTTTTTCTTTAAAATCGTCATCTGTTAATTGAAATACATCTTTTAACATGGCGTATAGCCGTTTATTGGGATGTTTAAACTGATCTGGTGCGCCCCATTTAAATATGGAACGAAAAGATCCTTTTTTTGGGGCTTCTTCAGTCCATTGAGGTTCATAATTTGATGCCATATTGTTCTCCTTTTATTAATGTTTGTTATTTCGATTTGTTATCAGGCATAATTAGTATTTCCATCGAACAATTTTTGTCGAACTATTTGAATCGTCCCGATCTTCAAGTCTCAATAGCACAATAAAATGACCATTATATATCGTAAATGCCTGAATGTTCGTATTAAATATGCGAGAAATTTGCCGGCTGAAAAACATCTGGTTTTGGTATTGAATACATTTAATCCATGTTTTTGTGGCCTGACTTTGAAATCCCAGCTGACTCAAAAAGGGGCTTTCACAATGAATCATATATAGTTCCGCCAGCTGGTCCTGGTTTAAATCATCAATTACAGGTTTGGGATAAATTGACGCATTACGAAACAACGTTTTTTTGGACATGGGATCAATATCATAGGAAATTTTTTGGTCCGGCGTATTGCCAACATAAGTCTTATACAAAAAAGTATTTCCTTTATAGATTCTTAAAACACCGCCTGAAACCCAGATGGTTTCCAGATAACCATCACCAGTTAAATCTCCAATTGCGCTACTACAAACTGTAAATGAGTATGGACTTTTAAAACGTTTGACCAGGCGGACAGCCTTATCAAAATAAGCCAGACGAAATACACGATTATCCCAGAAGGCTTCACGATCCATTGGTTGGCCGAGAAGTGTTTCAGGATTGCCATCGTGGTTTTGATCAAATGCAGCCATATGAAAATTGATGCCATAGGCCAGGGTTTTTATTGTTTTGTTGTCAAATATATATACCCTGGATTCTATATCCTGATCATGCCAATAGGTAATTGTTAAATGCGGTCTTGAAATAGATGATGGACGCCACCAATATAAATTAACAGGTTGATATTGAATCGGAATCTGTTTTTGTGCAACTGAATGAATCTGATTGGGTGTAATATGGTATACGACGATCTCATTATTTGTTGCTGATGCCATCAATAATTGATTCTTATTGACGATAAAATCGGCTGTATGTGTCAACCCGGCTATCTTACCGATTGTATTTATTGGCGCATACATACTATCAGGAATGATATCGTATGGGTCTATAGGCAAAACAGGTGATAAATATATTTCTTTGTGGGGATAATAGTGAATCAGGCGATGCTGATTATCTCTGATTTCAAGCCCTTTTTTTTCATTGATAAAAAACAATTCAGGTAGTGATGATGCTTGCTTTTTCAGTTTATCATTGCTCTGAGGATTTGTGTAAACATGCCATTTAAAATGTGGCAATTGTTTAAGCAGATTGGTGTAAATATGTTTTCCATTTTCGGTAAAATCAAGAAATTTTGCTGAGATCTGGTCATAGCGAATGACACGGTCTCCAGGCTCAATACCAGCCTTTTGTTTGGTGTGTATGGTTTGCGAAAAAGCATAGCCTTTTCTAATTTGAGTGATACGCAGGAAGGCTTTGATTTCATGTAATTTACCAATGACCTGCGATGTTACTGGATGTTTCAGTGATTCTTTTTCAGTGATGACTGAAAAAATATCGCCTGTTGTAATGCCATCCTGGTCGTCCAGGTCTATTATACATGTGTGTGGCGCTTGTATTTTAACGATATAGCCTGATATGGGTGATAAATCCTGAATGATATGCTGGTTAATGGTACCAGCATGCGTCAATGTTTGTTGGTTGAACAACAATAAAAAAAAGATAAGAAAGGTCAAATGGTTTAACATTGCATGTGTTTTCTCCATATAAGATTATCTCGCTCTTTTGATGACAGGGGGGGGTAATAAATCTTGTATGGAGTAAGCGTTCATTCGCATTCCAAATGAAAGTAAAAGTATTTTTGTATGAACAATAACTGATATCAAAACTATGTTAAAAAAATAAAAAGCCCTGCATTTGTTTTGGAATATAAGTGTTATACCGGTTTTTGTTAAAGGGCGAACATGAGGTTCGCCCAACATTTTTTCGAATATCAGATTTTATTTCAGTTTTTGTCCGAGAGCGACTATGAGGTTAGAGAACCGAAATCAATAGATTTCACATAACCTATACAAACGCCCACAAAACACATTAAAATTTATATCTCACACGAGATGCAATGATATAAATATCTTCATCAGCATAACCATTACGAATATTATGTTCTTCAAAAACATCCATTGCATCACCACTGAACAAATAGCCGCCATTTATTGCAAATTCCAGGTTTGGATATAGTTTAAGTTTGGCATAAGTATCAGCTTCATAACCAATATTCTGGGCACTATACAATTCGTTTGTTATTGGATCATTATACTCCATGGCTTTGGCTGTTCGCATGTATAAACCAGCAACGCCAATTTTGAGGATATTCGTGACCTGGTAATCAATAGCGACCTTATTCATCAAAAAGCCTTTATTCAAAATATAATGGGCATCTGTAAATGCAATATCATCCGCATAATTTCCCTCAAATATGACAATACTGTCTTCAGCATCCATATCAATGGCCATATAGCCATTTAATGTATCATCTGAAGCATCTCTATCACCAGAGGTATACCAGCCTGTATACGTAATTTTTGCAGGACCCATTTCAAGTCCAGCTTTTAAATGTGCAGAAAAGGCATAAATATTAAAATCACCTTCTGCATGATAAGAATTACCATTGGCATCTGTGATGAGATTTTTATCTGGATTGATAACATCATCATAAAAGCGCGCATTTTTAATTTTTCCAAATTGAAAAATTGTATCCCAGCCAGAAAAGACTTTCACATCACCTAAAACAGGAAGCGTTACTGGCATTGATATACTCCCATCAGTACCCACACACCACAATCTTAAACCGGTTTCTTTTGAGAATTTTTTTACCTGATATTTACTGGATTGAATCATACCTGGATTCATCTCGCCAGCATCATCATTAAATCCATACAGACCAAATAATCCGGCCTTCAATTTATTTTTGAACAGGTTGACATCATATCTGGCAGTAAGAAAGTCAATGTCGTCTGTATTCATTTGTTCATTATTCCAGTTTCTTTCATCATGGGTTCGCAACCAGGACAACTGGTACTGTAAAAAGCCAATTTTTTCAGTGTAATTTACGCCCAATATGGTTTCACTCCAAAGTCTTGCATTTAACTTGAATGGTTGAAGCCCGATTTTGATTCTTGATTTATTAGATACACCAGGTACTTGAAAATCAATATAAGCCCAACGCGTTTCAATATTCACCGAATCACCGGAATAGGTTCCACCAGTTCCTTTCCCCAAAGATCCACTGGCACCAAAGCGCAAGCCTCCCATCTCAATTGCATAAACACCTTTAACTTTGCCATCATTGGTCATTGCTTCTGTCCATAGCCGATATTTGACTTCTGCAAAGCTATCCTCAACATTGCCATGATGCAAGGCTTCTGGACGTTGCCCTTTAAACCAATCCAGATGGTTTGAATAAAGCATAAACCGATGATTCATATCACCATGAAATGCCAAATCTGCAGCCATCAAGGGAGCGGCTACAAACAATGAAGCAAACACAATAAAGATCACTTTAATGCGACTCATGATTAAGTATCTCCTTTCATTTGTTAACTCGAAATAATTAATTCCTTATTCCGAATCTATTTAAAAGATAAACAAAATAAACGATTTAACCAGCATTCCTAAACATTTCTTAAAAAATTGTCAAGCCCTTTTTTCAAGAATCTGGATGATTCATAAAGTGTATGTTTTCATTTTTCTTTACAAATCAAATAAAATAGAATATTTACTTATTTTTTAATAAAATTTTAGAAGGGGGGTGGTTAGGTGTTCATGTAATTTTGAGCGATTATTTATTATGTTTCAAGCAAATGTTCAAAAAAAATCTATATTGTTAATAAACAAAAAGGAGAAAATCAAATGAAAAAAATGTTCATGATGTTTTGTATGAGTGTGCTGATTGTTGGCTATTCAATGCCTTCAATCGCTGATGTGAAAATGGGTGGAATCATTTTTGCTGATGCATGGTATGAATTTAAGGACAAAGAAAACTCGGGTACAACTGACGATGTTGCCAAATTTAAGGTTCAGGTTCCAAATATCACTCGTCTTTATGGCAAATGGACCAGTGACAGCAAAGATGTAGGCATGTGGATTGAGCTTGGCCTGGATGGCAATGGCGTTATTGAACGTGGTGTCGTAACCCGCCATGCATGTGGGTGGTGGCAGGTTAATCCATTATTAAAAATCACAGCTGGCCAGACAGTTACTGGTTTTTCCCCCTTACTTCCACAACAAATGTTAGGAACAGAAAGTAGCCATGTAAATTCTGTTGGTGGTGGTTTTGGTGATGTTTATTCAGGACGTGTCCCACTGGTTCGGTTTACATTGACACCTTCTGATAATTTGCAATTGGATATGGCTTTTTCTGATCCAGATCTGAGATCTGCCGGATTTGCTGCAGATGCAATTAATTGGGGAACAAATGATTCTTCGCTACCGCGTATAGACATTAGTTCAGTGGTTAAAGCAGGTCCGCTAACATTATATCCTGGCGTTATGTTCGCAAATAAAACTTTTTCATTAAATGATGGTGTCCAAGATGATGCAGATGATACGATTACGACTTATGTTGTATCAATGGCGGCAAAAGCAAGTTTTGGAAACGTTTGCATCAAAGGTGAAATCAATGTTGGACAGAACTGGGGAAATCAAGATTTTCTTGCGATTGGCTTAGAAAATAGGGATTTTGGTGGGGCCATGGCCATTGCGGGCAACAAAATCGAAGATACATCAATGTATGCTGGATGGATTGATGCTGGTATTTCGATGGGAGCAGCAGAAATTCATACGATTTTGGGAATTCAGAATTATACCAATGACATGGAACCCGATAATGATGAAGATAATTTTGAACAAACTGTCATGATGTTTGGATTTAGTGTACCAGTGAAAGTGGCACAGAATTTCAAAATACGACCGGAAATTATGCTTTATGACCTTGGAGAAAGAAAAAACTATATTGCTCAGCCCGATGGTACATATGATGACCAGGAGAGAGGCAGCTATGTCATTGCTGGTGCTCAGTTTCAAATAACTTTTTAGCGGTTATACTTTTGAGAGAATTATTTGTACTCACTTTGGTTCTAAACTGTGGGGGGCAAGTTAAACCCGGCTTGCCCTCCCAGATATCTTTCTTTAATGACCCAAATCTAAAGCAGGGGGGAACATGTTTTCTCAGAACAAAACCGAATTTCAACTGGGATCCAACCAGTATCCGAAATCAATGTAGGAGCGAACCTTATGTTCGCCC
>Ga0272440_1003609_pt1 | contig 11465 bp, 7 predicted proteins | sample SSMMMBAug17_FD_192440 | JGI IMG/M metagenome (GOLD analysis project Ga0272440, IMG submission 192440) | Marine sediment archaeal communities from Little Sippewissett salt marsh, Falmouth, MA, United States - SSM-MMB-Aug17 | ecosystem: Environmental > Aquatic > Marine > Wetlands > Sediment ... | reverse complement strand
GATTGGCTTTTATTTTGTAGAGCCAGAGACAAGAGAATCAAATAGAATGGATATTGTTGTTACATTTAACCAGAAAAAGTTTGTAATTGAATTGAAAATCTGGAGAGGTGAAAAATATGCCCAAGATGGACGTATGCAACTTTGCAAGTACTTAGAATATCAGAACTTAGAAAAAGGTTACATGGTTTTTTTTAACTTTAATAAAAATAAAAAGTATGATTGTTCTACTATTGTCGTTGACAATAAAAACATAATTGAAATCACTGTATAAAATAAAAATGGTATTCCTCATGAAACTATTTATAAGTTACAATTCGGCACATTTTTATTTTCAACCAACAGTAATTCAATACAATCTAATTGAAGCAGTAGATGTTTTAAAGTATATAACAAACGTTCAATAATTTACCATTAATGAGTATACTTAAAAAAGGACATGGAGCGATAATGCAACATATAAAAAAAATCCCCTATGGTGAAGCTGATTATGGAAAGATGAAACGCAAAAATATGTTTTATATTGATAAAACCAGATTTATACATGAGCTTGAAAACTTACCGAATTATTTATTTCTCATTCGACCAAGACGCTTTGGGAAATCTGTGTGGGTAAACCTTTTGCAGTATTATTATGATATTAACATGAAAGATAAATTTGATGAACTTTTTAAAGATACTTATATAGGTCAACATCCAACTTCAGATAAAAATTCATTTCTTACAATTGCATTTAATTTTTCAATGGTTAAACCTTCAACTAAAACTGTTCAGACATATTTTGAAAGATACATTCAAAGAGTTATAGAAGACTTTTTAGAAAGATATCATTCGTATTTTAGTAAAGATGAAATTTTGAAGATCAACTCATTTTCTTTGATAGAAGATAAATTACAAGAAATTATTTTCATTTGCTCAAGAAAAATGCTCGAAGTCTATATATTCATAGATGAATATGATAATTTCACAAATACAATACTAACAACATCTGGAACTGATGCATACATTGAACTAACCCATGGAGAAGGACAATTTAGGCATTTTTTTAATTTACTAAAAGGCTTAACTTCAATGCCAAACTCTGGATTATCTAAGCTTTTTATTACAGGGGTCTCTCCTGTTACGATGGATGATGTAACCAGTGGCTTTAACATTGGCACAAATATTAGCCTGGATGGAAATATAAATGAATTTATGGGATTTACAGAAACTGAAGTTCGCTCACTCCTAAATTATTATCATAAAGCAGGTTCATTAACTCTCGATGTAGAATTTTGCTTAGATTTAATGAAACAGTGGTATAACAATTATACTTTTTCATCAGATGCGAATACCCAATTGTTTAATACAGACATGATATTATTCTTTTGTCAAAAAGCGATAACAAGAAAGAAGATACCTGAGAAATTAATCGATCAAAATATCAAAATAGATTACAAAAAACTGCGTTATTTAGTCACAATTGATCATCAATTAAATGGAAATTTCAATCGCTTGAAAAGTATAACTTTTGACCAGGAAATATTATCAGATATTGAAGACAGCTTTCCAGTTGCTGAATTAACAAAACAAAAAAATTTCATATCTTTATTATACTATTTTGGATTGCTATCCATACAAGGAAAGCGTCGAGGTAAATATCTTTTAAAAATTCCAAATTTAACCATTCTAAATTTAATGTATGAATATATTCGCAGTGGATTTGAAGATGTTAATATCTTTAAAATAGATATTTGGGAACTTTCAAACCTTATTACCAATATGGCTTATGATGGTAAATGGAAACCATTTTTTCAATTCCTATCAGAACAAATTAACCAACAAACAAGCATTCGAGATTATTTAAATGGAGAAAAAGTAATACAAGGTTTTCTGTTGGCCTATCTTAATGTTGCAGATTATTATATCACTCAATCAGAATCTGATATGAATAAAGGCTTTTCAGACATTTACATGGAACCTTTTCTTTCAAAATATTCAGATTTACAATATTCCTACCTGATCGAATTAAAATATATTTCAAGAAATGATTATTCAGAAAAGAATCAACATGAAAAAATTTATAATGCCAAAGAGCAGTTAAATCAGTATTCAAAATCAGAACGAATTATAAAAAGTATTGGAAATACTAAACTTAAAAAAATTATATTGGTTTATAAAGGATGGGAGTTGGAATATTGTGAGGAGTATTTATAACAATATATAAAGATAACTATAGCTTGAAATTCAAACAAACTGTTTTTTCTCCTCTTGAGGATACTATGTGAGGTCTCTTCCTCCTTAACTTCTTTACCCATGTGCTTTTCAAAACATTGTTGTACAAATTTTTCCATTGTTCATTTATATCTGTATCACAGGTTTCCAATGAATCAATTTCAGGTGCAATTTTATCAAGAAAGATGTCCATTTTTTTTCGAAACAACTTTTTTTCTATTACCTTTTGTTTTTGATGGCTGTTTTTTACCTTTTGTTAAATTCACAGTATCAATTAAATCATTTATTATTCCAAATAAATTTCTTACACAATTTTTTTTATTGATCTAAAAAAATAAAAAAACCACAACTTTTAGACCTATGCGTATAGAAATAAACATTTTACAGGAATTATCATGACTCTTCTTGTTTCAGACATGACCAATTATCTCGTTATTGTTAGTGAATTTGTTCAATATTCCAAATGGATGCGTTTATTTCAATAAATGTCCATAATGCAGGCTATGATCAATAAGATTTTGTTTTAAATGATTAATATTCATTTTTTCCCGAATCACATATCGATACAAACCCGCATTTTGAATATTTCCCACAAAAACAGCGCCTATCAATTGCTTTCCATCAGGGCTAAACACCAGTTTTCGATAGCTATTATTTTTGTGGTACCGATACACTTCATAATCAACCGAATTGGTATGCACCGTCCCCATTGAAACAAAAGGTTCATCAGCCACATGTGTCGCATTTAAAATACCAAATGTTCCGCTATATATGGTTTTTATACCAACCATATTTTTACCGGCACAACGCCCCATTTCCACAGCATTTGTCCACAAGGCAGTCATCATAGGTGCTCCGGATACAGGGTCATAAGTAACCGCAACATCACCGGCAGTAAACACATCTGGAAGGTTACAAGCAGCATATTTATCAGCAATAATTCCTTTGTTTACAGAAATGCCACTATCGGCAAGAAAATTAACATTGGCCCGAACTCCTTTTCCAATACATACCATTTGACAAGGTAACTCAGACCCATTATCCAACATTATCCCTTTCACTTTTCCTTTTTCAGAAAGAACAGCTTTTGCATTAACGCCGGTAATAATTTTAAGGCCGGCTTTATCCAATGCTTTTCGAATTAAAAAAGCGTCCTCTGGTTCCATGAGTTGAGAAAGAACTTCAGGTGAATATACGACAAGTGTAACGTTCAATCCTTTTTCTAACAACGCAAATGCTGTTTTTAAATTTAAAATACCACCACCCAACATTATTGCATGTTTGGTTTGTTCAACATATTTGGCCATTTGCCGAGCATCTGAAAGGGTGCGAAGTGCAAAAACACCTGATGTAAATAATCCATCAATATTTTTCGGCATGTAAGGATGACTGCCCGTTGCAAGGAGAAGTTTATCCCAGGAAACTGTTGAACGATCAGTCAAAACAATTTGTTTTTGACTGATATTCAGGCCAATTACTCTCATCCCTGTGTTGATTGTAATATTTTTTTCAACATAAGGGCCAGAACCGATCATGGACATATCCGCTGCCTTTTTTTTGCCTGATACCAGAAAGGGAATGAGTGGTCTGAAATAGGGGGCATCCATTTCATCAGTAAAAATACCAATGGAAACTTCATGATCACATTGGCGTATGGTATGTGCAGCAGCCATTCCTGCTGCACTTGCTCCGACAATAACGTATTGATAATAATCTTCCATAATGATTATTCCCTATCTGATCGAGTAATTTCAATGGATGCATGTTTGCGCATGGATGCGGAATATGATTCAACAGTATCGTAAACCAAAGCTTTTGTTGGGCAGGCTTCTACACAAGCCGGAATATCTCTATCCGGGCATCTGTCACATCGATAGGCTTTATGCGTTTCCAGATGGCGTCCGATTACACCATATGGACATACCATGACACATGTCCAACATCCAATACATTTATCCATATCTGTTATGAGGATTCCTTCATCATTTTTTGTAATAGCTCCGCTGATGCAGGCCGACATACAAGGTGCTTCATCACAATTTCGACAGACCAAAGGGACTTTTTTGTCTGGCGCAACCCACTCCACATAAACACGGCTTTTGGGTATCGGAGTTTCAGAAATCGCACCAAATAGTGTTTTACTCTCCGAATGCTCGACAGCACATGCCATGGTACAAGAACGACATCCCACGCACCTGTCTATTTTAACGAAAATTTCTTTAGGCTGTTGCATAATCACTCCTTTCATAGGAAATTTCATTTAAATACCAAGTGCTTCTCGTTTTTTATTGATGTGATCAATCATTAATGATGCGCCTTTCACTGGATCAGTTTCTACTGCAAAGGCTGCACCGACAACATCATTTGCGTTTTTTGTCAGCACCTCGGTCACCAATTTACTGCCCAGTACAGGAGGTACAGTACCAAGCACAGTATATATTCCAGATGAAACGACATAAGCTCCAATACTGACAGCTTTTTCACTCATCCATTCAGGTGCTGCTCCAGCCACAGGTAAATCACTGATATCAACATTAAGCGCATTAGCAATGGCAGCACAGACCGTTAATATACGACTGATATCGACACATGATCCCATATGAAGTACCGGCGGAATTCCCAATTTTTGGCAGACATTTTTTAATCCATCTCCAGCCATCTCGGCTGATTCAGGTAACATAAGGCCTTCTTTTGCGCAGGCCATCGCATTACAACCGGTTGTCGTAACCAATACATTATTTTTCAACAATTCTCTGACCAATGCAACATGACCATGATCATGTTTAATTTTTGGGTTATTACAACCAACAACTCCCGCAATACCTTTTACGTTGCCAGACTTGATGGCATCGATAAGCGGATCCGGTGTTCCTCCTAAAGCATTGATAATGGCTTCTGCACTAAAACCAACCATGCAATCGGTTTTATGTTCAGGTATCATTACCCTGTCTTGATTTCGGTTTGCAAAGTTTTCCACAGCCGTTTTGACAATAACTCTGGCTGTCTCAATACCATGTTCTTCATGAAATTCAATATGAGTTGCTGATGGAAATTTTGCTTTGGGTGACGTTGAAATAATCTTGGTATGAAAGCATTCACTAAGCGGCCCAATTGATGGCATAATGCACTGAACATCAACAATCATGGCTTCCACCGCACCAGTTATAAGAGCCAATTCTTGCTGTAGAAAATTTCCAGCCATAGGAATCCCATGTCGCATACAGATTTCATTTCCTGTACAACAAATACCAGTCACATTAATCCCTTTTGCACCTTTTTTTTGGGCAAGAGATACTAAATCAAGTTCACCGGCAGCAGCAACGATCATTTCTGATAAAACAGGTTCATGACCATGGACAATAATGTTGACATGATCTTGTTTCAGTACCCCAAGATTCGCTTGTGAACGAACAGGGGTTGGGGTTCCAAACAGCACATCTGAAATTTCAGTTGCAATGGTCGAACCACCCCAACCATCGGCAATTGAAGCCTTAAGGCCTTGAAGAATCAAATTGACCGGATCATTGTCTACGCCTATATGTGTACGATGCATAATTTCTACGATTTCTCGATCAACACCTCTTGGATCAATTCCAAATTTTTGCCACATTTTTATACGTTTTTCAGGCGCTCTTCTGGTAAATTTCAGAAAGCCCTCTTGTTTTCCAAACTCGGCATAAACAGCTTTTGCCAGATCAAAAGCAATGTCTTCCTTTTTTCTGTCAGCAACTGTAATTCCATATTCATTGGCCAGAGCAGCCAGTTTTGTTTCGTCCTTGATTTCATATCCACTGCTTTTTCCCTCAGCAGTCATCAAGAGGGTATGAGCCAGATCACGTCCATGGTCAGAGTGTGCAGCAGCTCCACCCGCAATCATTCGAATCAGATTCCGTGCAACAATAATATCTGCTGTTGCTCCACAAATCCCTTTTTGCGGGCCGTCATCAAAAGGGCTAATTCGACAAGGCCCCATATTACAATTTCGACAGCAAACACCAAGTTCTCCGAATCCACATAAAGGCAGCATGGCTTCATACCTGTCCCATGCTGTTTCGAGTCCAAGTGTATTGGCTCTTTCCAACATTTGATGGACACTAGGATCTATACTTCTTTCTTTTATTTTTTCATGATCGGTCATTTATTAATCCTCCTGGATTTGATGTTAAAGAAAAAATCATATTATTACAATTATGAGCAAAATAATTAAAACAACTTGAATTGTCAATGTCATTTTTTTGACCAAAACTTTTTTCCTTGGCAGAGTCTGGGAACGATCTATTTGAAATAATGTATGTAAGAATTTTTTATTTATTGTGTCTATTTAATAAAGACCTGAAAATTTTTTTTAGAATATCTCCTTTTATCAATGTTCATTACTTGAGATCGTGTGTCTCTACAAATGAAAACAAAATTTTGCAAAAGTGTTAACTGGAATATGAAGGATGTCTGATTTTTATTTATTTCTTTATAAATAATTCGAATAAGTACTTATAAATAATAATAAATTTCTCATAATATCTGATAGTTATTATTGTTTTACGATTTGGCATATAACTTGCTTTGCATTCAACAAAAACAAATGGATTATGGGGGGTTCTTATGGAAAAGAAGACAACAACCGAACTTGATACACGAATGGATAAAATTATTAAGCTTGACCAACGATTTGGTCGTATTGGAATAAAGAACAAGCTATTGACTGTTGAACAGGTCAAAGATGCTTTAAAAAAACAAGAATATATCTATCAAAAATCAAATTATATAATGCTCATTGGTGATATTCTTGTTTATTCTGGAGTATTACATGAACGCTACCGGGATGCTATTCTCAAAAGACAAAATCGCCTGGGAAATAAAGATGATCGTCGAAAAAGCTTTGGTTATATTGCTATTGAAAAAGGTTATATCAATCCCGACCAGTTAGAATCTGCCTTGTCTTTTCAATCACAAATCTACAATGAAACTAAAAAAGTAAAATTTTTAGGTGATATTCTGGTTGAGCGAAAAGACATTACCGAAGTTCAACGCGATGATGTTGCCGAAACACGCAATCGATATCGTAGTGAGAAACCACAACCTGCCGATGTTAAACCAGAGGAAAAAGAGCCATGTCAGATTCAACCGGATGAAGAAGAGCAGAAAGAAGAGGTAACATCTGAAACCAAAATATTTCCTAAAGAAGAGGTATTACCTGAAAAGGAAGAACCTGATGAAGATGAGTCTGGAGAACTTCAAACGGATTTAAATTTAAAAGAAAATCTCGAAATTTCAATATCAAAAGATGGTTTGGAAGCCTTTCTGAAAGTGAAAGCAATGTTGCCTGTTCGAACACAGCTAATTGATTTAAAACATTATATTAAAAAAAATGGTGTTATTCATGGCTTAACAGAAAATCAAACATTAAAAAACTGGATCAACAATAAAAATAAACGTCGGCGACCATTAAAAATAGCGCAAGGGACACCTCCAACACCGCCTAAAAACGCGAGAATTGTATTTCATTTTGATACAAACGCTCGAAAGTCTGGAACAGAAAAAAAAGACGGTTCAATTGATTTTAAAAACAGAGGAGAAACCATTTCTATTAAAAAGGGGACACTTTTGGCCGAAAAAATTCCGCCTGAAGAGGGGATACCAGGCGTTGACGTTACCGGTAAAATGATTAATGTTGAACGGCCTAAAGATTTAAACCTTAAAGTTGGTAAAGGCGCCATTAGATCACCCGATAATCTCAAAATATTAGCAACTGTTAATGGCATGCCTGAAATCGATAAAAAAGGTAAAATTAGTGTTCATCAGGTTTTGGTTATAAACAGTGATATTGGCATGCAAACCGGACATATCTTTTTTGATGGTGTTGTTGTGGTTAGAGGGGAAATAACACCCGGATTCCAAGTCAAAGCTGAAAGACTTGAAGCCAGAGCTATTATGAATGCTGATGTTGATGTCAAAGGTGATATTGTTGTTAATGGCGGAATTGTCGGGGCTCGAGTTAAAGCAAAAGGTAATGTAAGCGCCAAATTTTTAAAAGCTGCAAAAATTATGAGTAAAGGTGATGTTGTTATTCAAAAAGAAATTGTTGACTCCGTTATAGATACAACGAGTAAATGCCTTTGTGAACGAGGAAAAATTGTTGCTTCTCAAATATATTCAACCCATGGAATCAGAGCCATCGAAATTGGCTCAGATTATTCTGCATCCTGCAAAATTATGGTGGGTATCCATCCAAAAACACTCAAAAAACTTGATCATTTAAGAAATACACTTAAACATTGCAGTAAAGACGAACAAATTGATATCAAAGCAGAAATCAATCGTATTACCAGTCGAGAATTATCAGGTGCTCCTGATCTTACTGCTGATATTATTGCTTCCAAAAACATCATTGGCGCTGAAATTCAAACAAGAGGGAAAATCGTTACTTATGGCGTTAAGAATGCTGTTATTGAAGCATTAGGTCATGTTGTGGTTCAAAAAGAAATTATTAAGAGTAGAATTCATTCAGGTGGAGAAATTCACGTTCAAAATGGTAATGTATTGATGTCCAATTTGACCGCTTTAAATGGCATAAAAGCCCTTGAAGTTGGATCGGAGATGTCTTCACCATGCCGACTTTGTTTTGGTGTTAACGAAACAGTAAAAGAACGTTTGGAAACTTATCAACAAACCCTTGAAAGCAAACAAAGTCTTCTTGAACAGTCTGAAAGTCTTTATGAACGTTATCAAAGACAATTTAAGACCTTTGAAAAGAATAATGCTCAAGATATTTCATGGATAAAGCCTTTTACCAAAGGATTATCAGATGCAATGCGAAAAAAATTTGATGCCATTGATCAAGTTCCACCACAAGTACGAATGATAAAAATAAAAGAGTATATGGATAGTATGGATGCCAAAATGACAGCTGCTGATTATACAAAAGAGTTTCGTAGCTTAAGAAATATACAGGAATATATGGAAAAGTATTTTGGCAAACATCAAAAAATGATGGATCAAATCACCACCCTTGAAAACAGGATTAAGGATTTAAAAGTAGATATCAAAACGCTCATATCTGACATACGTGATATTTCAACAACAGCAATCATAAATCCAAATGCTTTTGTTCAGATTCTGAAAAGATTGTACAGTCGTACAGAATTACATAGCATCAATGGAATCACAACGATTACACAGGATTTTGGACCTTGCAAAATTGCTGAACAAGCTAAAATAGGAGAATCGTCAAGCAAAATTTGTATTAAACAAACGGGTACCCTCCAGGCAAAACCCTCACAATCTCAATCTACGAATGCTGTCTCCATGACCCAAAAGACTAAAAAGACTAAAAAGACAAATGGTAAAGACAGCAATACAACAAAAATTGTCATTCGGGGTCGTGTGGTTTCATCAACCGATGGCCTTTCAGCAACTGGTGTTCCAAATGTCAAAATAATTGTCAAAGGCTGGAAAGAACAAAAGGAGGCGATGTCAAACCAAAATGGGGAGTTTGTTATGATCGTTTATAAGCCTGGAAAATATACAATGTCTATAATATCCAGAAATCGGCCACCTATGGTTCGAATATTAAAACTCAACGATTGTAAACAAAAACACTTAGGAGATTTGATGTTAAATTAATGGTAGTGTTAGACTCCTTCCGACCCCTCCGATGAATATTATGAATAACTGGAATTAGCTGAGAGGGGAAGGTTGTTTTGGTTACACTCAAATCATTTGAATTTTTTTAGTCAATAGCGTAGTATCCTCTTTGCAAAAATAGTTTTTTTATTTTTAAATAGGATATTAACGTGAATACTTCCTTATATATCAATGTTGCTATTGCTGTCCCGATTCATAAAACGTTTACTTATGAAGTATCTGATTCATTTAAAAGCAGTTGTCAGATAGGGGTTCGTGTTATGGTTCCATTTGGCCATCAAACCCTCTCTGGCTATATTTTAGAAACAACAATACCTGAAAAAACGGATGGTATTAAATGCATTTTAGATGTCTTGGATGATACGCCTCTGTTTTTTACCGATATGGTACCCCTGTTTAAATGGATGGCAGACTATTATTTTTACCCCATTGGGCAGGTTGTCAAAAGCTGTCTTCCTGATGGTCTTTCTGTGATGGCTTCCAATATTGTCAGCATTACCTCTGCCGGACGAAAAAGGCTTTCTGATTCATCGATTAATCCAATCGAACAAGATGCTTTAATCTTTTTGAATAAAAAAGCGCAACCATTGAAAAATATTCGGAAGCATTTCAATAATAAAATACCAGTTTCCTGCATAAAGCGTCTGGAACAAAAGCAATATATTACAATTCAAAAAAAAGAAATTCGCGGCTCTGCTGCCCCTAAAAAGATTAAATATGTTCGTCCTGCCGATGTAGGCGAAGACAGAAGCCAGTTAACCAAACGTCAGGGGCAGTTAATGGATATAATTGTCAAGCAAGCAGAAATTTCAGTTGAAGACATCCGCAAACAAGGATTTTCCACTCAGTTGGTGAATGCATTACAGCATAAAAAATGCATAGAAATTTTTGAAAAAGAGTTTTACCGCGATCCTTTTGGTGAAACCATCTCACCAGATACTTATTTCCCAATCCCAACAAAACATCAAGCAAAAGCAATTGAAGTTATTGGAAAGCAAATAGGAAAAAATTTTTGTGTGTTTTTATTATATGGTGTCACAGGCAGTGGTAAGACCGAAGTCTATATGCGAGCAACAGATCTTGCTCTAACGCGTCAATTAACATCTTTGATTTTGGTTCCTGAAATCGCATTGATCACACAAGTTGAACGCCAATTTCGGGCACGTTTTGGGGATTGTGTGGCGGTCCTTCATAGTAGCCTGTCCAATGGTGAACGATTTGATCAATGGATGCGAATTGTTCGCAAGCAAGCCAGTATTGTTATAGGCGCACGATCAGCCATTTTTGCTCCTCTGGAAAATATTGGGTTGATTATTGTGGATGAAGAACATGATACTTCTTACAAACAAAGCAGCCAGTTTCGATATAATGGACGTGATGTTGCTGCAATGCGTGGAAAAATGAGTAATAGTGTTGTCGTTTTGGGATCAGCAACGCCATCGGTTCAAAATTACTACCATGCCGTTCAAAAAAAATACCAATTGCTAAAATTGCCGTATCGCATACAGGATCGTCCAATGCCAGACATTCAAGTAATTGATTTTAAAAAGAACTTAGGGGTTCGAGGGGTACGCCGTTTTATTACCCCATCGCTTGAATATGCTTTAAAGGAA
>Ga0272440_1003608_pt1 | contig 11466 bp, 3 predicted proteins | sample SSMMMBAug17_FD_192440 | JGI IMG/M metagenome (GOLD analysis project Ga0272440, IMG submission 192440) | Marine sediment archaeal communities from Little Sippewissett salt marsh, Falmouth, MA, United States - SSM-MMB-Aug17 | ecosystem: Environmental > Aquatic > Marine > Wetlands > Sediment ... | reverse complement strand
TTAAAGGAGAATTATACCATTATTTCTGCAAATAGTGGTAAAATCGCTTTGGAGATGGTTGAAAAAAATAAACCAGATCTCATATTACTGGATATCATGATGCCTGAAATGAGTGGTTTCGACGTTTGTAGAATATTGAAAAGCAATCCCAAAACCCAATCCATTCCCATTATATTTTTAACCGCAAAAGTTGAATCAGAAGATATTGTAACAGGATTAAATGCCGGTGCAGTGGATTATGTCGCCAAGCCATTTAATCATGCCGAACTTATATCTCGGATCAAAACCCATACTGAACTGAAACGACTTCAGGACAATCTTGAACAGGCTGTTGCAGATCGCACAATAAAGTTGAATGATGCACTGAATGAATTACAGGAAGCACATAATGAGACAATTCAACGCCTGGCACGGGCAGCGGATTATAGAGATAATGAAACCGGCATGCATATTTTACGCATGGGGCATTATTCCCGAATTCTGGGCAAAGCCATGGGGATGAGTGATGAAGAAAGTGAGCAATTACAAAATGCCAGTGTTGTTCATGATATTGGAAAAATTGGTATTCCTGATAACATTTTGCTAAAACCGGGCAGGCTGGATAAGGAAGAATTTGACATCATGAAAACCCATTCTGCCATAGGTGCTGAACTGCTTTCTGGCATTGATTCCGATTTATGCCGATTGGCTGAAAAAATTGCATTAACCCATCATGAAAAATGGAATGGCAAAGGCTATCCAAATGGTCTCTCTGGAACAGATATTCCTGTTGAAGGGCGAATCGCAGCAGTTGCTGATGTTTTTGATGCCTTAACCTCAGAACGTCCATACAAAAAAGCATGGTCTGTTGAGGATGCCATCAATTTGTTGATAAAGGAAAAAGGCCAGCATTTTGATCCTGAAATTGTGGAGTTGTTCCTGGAAAATAAGCAGGAGATTCTTGAAATTAAGAAGAAGTATGCGGAGTAAATATCTTTTGATCGGAAGACCTGCGGTCAATGTCTATTGAATAGGTATCAGAATAATGCGTGTCAATGTATTCAATTAAAGTATGAAACTGTGCTGTCAATTCTGATACCATTGGATCGATATTATCTGTCATCTCTTTTTTTATCGTTGCTTCTACATTATAGGCCGCATGGCTTAATTTATGGGCAAAAACAGAACCAGCCATACTTTTTACACTATGCGCATGCAATAGAATATCTTGATAATTATCCTCTTTAACTGCTGTAAGAATATGATTGATTCTTGCTTTTGAATCCTTGAGAATATCAGACAAAAGGTTTTCGATAAAGGTTTTATCATTATCAAATGATTCAACAATCTTTTCAAAATCAATAATCTTTTGTTGATTACCTGTATCAGTTTTTTTAATTATGTTCGATGCTTCTGTTGGCACAATTGTTTTTTCACCCGCTTGAATATTTCGTTGTAAGGCGCTAACAAGTTCAGCTTCCTGGAATGGTTTTGACACATAATCATTCATTCCGATTTCAATGAAACGTTCTTTGTCCCCTTTCATGGCATGTGCAGTCATTGCAATCACTGGAATATCATGTTGAATCTTGGTATTATTGGATGCGCGAATGATTTTTGTTGCTTCAATACCATCCATTTCAGGCATTTGAACATCCATTAATACAATATCGTAACCGCCCGTCTCCAGCATCTCCAATGCTTCTATTCCATTGGATGCAATATGGGTATGACATCCATATTTACTCAGGTATCTCATTGCGACCTTTTGATTTGCGACAACATCGTCAACCAAAAGAATATTGATATTTTTTAACACATTGATATCAGATACAACAGATTTATCATCTGAGATAGCTGCCAAGGATTCAATCTCTGTGTCATTACATTTTTCAAAAACAAGAGAAAAACAGAATTCTGTGCCCTTTCCTTTTTCACTTTTTACATTAATATTTCCATCCATCATTTCAATAAGTTGTCTAGAAATTACAAGTCCCAGTCCAGTTCCTCCATACTTTCTGGTGATACTGCTGTCTGTTTGAGAAAAGGATTTGAATAGTTTATTTTGATTTTCTTTTGATATGCCAATGCCAGTGTCAATTATACTAAAATTTAAACTGGCATGCGTTTCATTTTCTTCAATCAAAGTGACTGTGATACTGATATATCCATGATTTGTAAATTTTATCGCATTTCCGGTGATGTTCGTTAAAATTTGACGAAGCCTGCCGGGATCACTTTTTAAAAAATTCGGAACATTTTCATGCACCTGACAAAGCAGATCTAGTTCTTTCTTTTTTGCATTAAAAATAAACATCTCGCTGATATTGTTTATTGTTTTACGAAAATCAAAAGCAATACTTTCAAGTTCGACTTTTCCGGCTTCAATCTTTGAAAAATCAAGAATATCATTTATAATGGTCAGTAAAGATTCTGCGCTTTGATTGGCCGTTTCAAGGCATTCTCTGTTATCCGCATCAATATCAGAATCCAGTACGATGTTAATCATTCCTAGAATACCATTCATGGGGGTTCTTATTTCATGACTCATATTTGCTAAAAAAGTACTCTTGGCATGACTGGCAGCATTGGCCTTTACTTCAGCTTCTTTTCTAATGATGATTTCTTTTTGAAGATCTTCGTTGACCACTTTTAATTTTTTCGTTCGATCGACAACCTTTTTTTCAAGTGTCTCGTTAGCAACTCTCAGTGAATATTCCGCTTGCTTTTGTTTCTGGTAATAGTTAAACAGGCTGTCATTCATTGAATTAAAAGCATTTGCCAAATGGCCAATTTCATCATTTGATTTGATCGATATATGTTGATCAAACCGATGCTCTTTCGTGATGAAATTTACATGATTAAACAACGTAATAATTGGCTTTGAAAGAGATGAAGACACAATGATTGACGCAACAACAGTGACAATAAATACGATTAACATCCACATCAGAAAATTTGTTTTCATTCGTTGCACAATCATGTAAGCATCTGCTTCTTTTTGTTCGAGAAAAACAATAGCCTGAATATTTTGCGGAATGCCATAAGCCAGAAGCATTTTTTCACCATCAGATCGAACCGCCGGCGCAACGCCAATATTACTATTTTTTGAACTCAACAGACTGACAGCATTGTTTACAATTTCATATGAAGTCATATCTGGCATGGATTTATCAAATAATTTACATCCTTTGTTATTTAAAATACTTATTTTAAATGATCTAGATTGATATGTTTTAAGAATCAGTTGATACAAATCATTCATATCGATAATGGCAGTTAAGTATGCGCGTCGATTCACATTGTTGATTTCAAGATTGAAAGTAAGGGGCATAATCCATAAATCAAGTTGAGAAAGGTTTGAAATTTTGGCTATTTTTTCATATTGATGCAGCTTTGAAAATGGATCAATGTTCATCTGTTTTAATTTTGAAGAGACATCCTCTCTGATGGCAAATAGTGGCGAATCAATGCCTTCAACAGATATTCTCATGGCAATAATTGATGAAACATTATAAATCGCAGCTTTTAGAAGAGACATAATTTCATCAGGCCCGAGGTTCTCGTGTTCTATGGACTTTCTGATGAGTAAAACTGGCGTAGAAACACATTCGATATATCCTTCCATTTTCTTGACAATTTGCTGTACAGTTGTCACCAGATGATCATTTGCAGTACTTCTCAGCTCGGTAGATATGGTTTTGATTGAAATGATTCCTGCAAGACCCAATGGTATGATTGATAACATTATTGAAATAATCAGAAATTTATATTTGAGTTTCATGATTTACATTTCGTTTCTTTTTTGTATCTCAACGCGCTTCTTTTGCCAGGAACAAGAGGATGAAAGCCCGGTGCCATCATCGACCTTCAGTTTAACTTCATACGTACCTGGTTTTGTAAAACCATATTTCACAATTTTTCCTTCAATGGCATCCGCATTCCCAAAATACCAATGATATGTCAATGGATCATTGTCTGGATCGTCGGATCTGGATGCATCAAATATGATCTGATCATGCGCGCCGCCTGTCAAAAATTCATGCCTCAATTCCATGACAGCCACTGGTGGATGATTCACACGTACCACAATAGCCGCTTCATTTTTATTACAGGTTGTCTGACTATCATCAATAACAGATAGGCACACTTTATATCGACCCGGTTGCGCAAAAATATGAGAGACTTTCTTTCCTTTTACAGTCACGCCATCGCCAAAATGCCATGAATAGTCAACAATCTGTCCATCAGGATCAAAGGCGCCAGAACCATCAAATATAATTTCATCTTCTGCGGAAACAATCCGATCATTGCCGGCATCAGAAACAGGCGGATGATTAATCATTAAAAAACCAGCACATTGTGATTTGCTGTTATTGACCTTACTGCCATCATCTATAACAAGGTTAACAATATATTTTCCTGGTGATGTGTATTCGTGACGAATTTCTTTACCTGTTCCAAAAGATCCATCGCCAAATATCCAGGAATATTGTGCAATTTGACCTTCAATATCTGTTGAACCGGCGCCTGAAAAATTGATTTTTTCACTCATACAAAATGTCCCCAGATAATTATTTTCTTGTTTGGCTGATACAATCTTATTTTTTGAAATAATTGAGATGACTGGAACAGGCGGATGATTGATGGTGATTGTCAACTGATCTAAATCCGTATTATTTTTCAGATCTGTATTGTCTTGCACCCATAAACTCACCTTATATTCACCCGGACGACGATATTGATGGGCTATTTCCAGTCCATTCCCAAATGTACCATCACCCAGATCCCATTTATAATGGGTGATGGCGCCATCTGGATCATGGGACTTTGATCCATCCAGTGTAATCACTTGATTGACACCAGCAATGATATTGTCCCCAGCAATTGCTTTGGGCGGGGCATTGATATGAATTGATTTTTGAAAAACAGTTTTGTTGCATGCGGTTTGTGAAGCTGTTGTCACAGTCAAGGTGACAACATGTGTACCTGATTTTACAAAGGTGTGCGATGGTTTTTCTAATGCACTTGACTTTCCATTTCCAAAATGCCATTCCCATTTGATAATTTTGGCGCCATTTCCGGAAGATTTTGATGAATCAAATTGAACAGTTTCACCCAGAGGAAAGTTATCAGCGCATGCAAAATGAGCCACCGGCGCTTCATGAACAGTGACAAGCATTGTATCAGAATCGGTATATTCACAATTACCGGTCTGATCACCAGTGATTCTGAGTGTCACCAGATATTTTCCCGCCTTTTCGTATACATGTGATGGTGTTGCGCCACCACCAGTGGTACCATCGCCAAAATCCCATTCATAACTATTGACCAGTCCATCAACATCAGTAGACATTGTGCCATCAAAGTAAATCATGTGGCCTGCACATACAACCTGATCATCGCCCGCATTTGCAACAGGCGATTCAATGACATGAATGATGATTTGATCCCTATCTGTATTACCGCCTTCAAGATTAGAATCATCGGTCACAGTGAGAATGGCGGAAAAGGTTCCCCCTTTTTCAAAGATCCTTGCAATGTTCACACCCGACATATTTTTGCCATCACTAAACTGCCATTGATATTTCATTCGACCATTTTCTGGATCCTGGGAGGAACTGGCATCAAAAATAACCAGATTTCCAGCGCAGACAGTTTTATCCGCTCCCGCATTGGCAACAGGTCGCTCGTTAATCATAATTTTGACAGTTTCTTTTGATACTGAATTTGAAAGACCTTTGTTGTCATCAACAGTCAAAACCGCGGGGTAGATCCCGCCTTTGGCATAGATATGCATTACTTTCATACCAAATAAATCTTCACTGCCATCACCTGGATTCCATATGTATTTGAGATGGTCACCATCCGCATCAATAGAAGAACTGGCATCCAGCAGAATCCTTCTTTTATTGGTATGGATTATTTTTTGTGCTTTTGCGACAGGTTGATGATTCACGTGAATCACAAGGGAATCGCTGTCTGTTGAATTTTTCACTTTACTATTGTCTACAACTGTCAGATTTGCTGTGTAAATGCCTGATTCTTTAAAACGTGTTTGAACAATTTTGCCATTTTTTGTCACACCATCACTGAATTTCCATATATATTTTGTAATTTGCCCATCAGCATCATATGATCGACCGGCATCTAAAGAAACAGTTTCATGAGGTGCTGCAACAATATCATTTCCAGCATGGGCTACTGGACTGTGATTGATTGTAATTTTTACATCGTCAAAGTTCAATGCGCTCTCATGATTGGAGTTATCAAAAACAGTCAGTAAGGCATGATAAATACCCGATTTTTGATACGCATGCGATATCTGTTTTCCACTTAATGTGTGACCATCACCCATATCCCATTCCCATTTGATAACTTTCCCATCTGGATCAACTGAAGAAGTGCCATCCAGCACAATTGTTTCACCAGGGGCGGCCAGAATATCCGGGCCAGCATCTGCAATGGGGATGTAATTGATATTGAGCTTCATTGCATCCATTGCGGTATTTGTTGTTGTATTTGAATCATCTATCACTGTCAACTTCACAGTATAAACGCCTGGAGTATGATACACATGGCTTAAAACAGGCCCGAAAGCCTTCATTCCATCTCCAAAGTCCCAGATATACTTGATGATTTTACCATCTTGATCGCTGGATTGTTGCGCATTAAAATGAATTTCACTTTGTGTTTTCCATTGGTCGGGTCCGGCATTGGCAACTGGGGGATGGTTGATTATGACGATTGCGGAATCTGTATCTGTATCTGAGGTTGATCGAGAATTGTCCCTTACGAATAATGTTGCAGTATATAAACCGGGTTGATCATAGCTGTGCTTTACTTTTTTTCCTTTTAAGATGGTGCCATCACCCAGATTCCATTCATAAAAAATTATTTTGCCATCAGAGTCCGCTGAACCTGAAGCATCAAAGACTGTTGTCTGATTTGCTGAAATTTGTTTATCTTTCCCAGCATCGGCAACAGGTCTGTCATTGACAAAAACTGCCAAGGTATCAAAAGCCTGACTGTTTTCTACGTGTGCATCATCAGCAACTGTCAGTGTCACTTGATATGTACCGGGCTTTTCATAGGCATGCGTTGGATTGATTCCTTCCGCCTGGTTTGCGTCTCCAAAGTCCCAGTGATATGATACAATTTTGCCATCACTATCTTTGCTGTTCTTTCCACTAAAGTTGATTTGCTGTCCAGGTGAGGCAATAATGTCATTTCCAATTTCCAATACAGGCGGTGCATTAATCCAGACCTCACAGGTATCTGAAGCGCTGTTGCATGGGGAGTCCGAATCATCTTCAACGCGGAGTGTTACCTTATATCGATCTGGCTGCCAGAAAGAATTTTGGGTCATTTTACCTGACGCCCTGTTGCCATCACCAAAATTCCAAAAATATTTAACAATTTTTCCATCTTTATCCAATGATTGCGAACCATCAAACGTTAATTCTTTATCTGGTGTCGCAACGATATCAGGACCGGCATTGGCAACAGGCGTTTCATTGACAGTGACATTGAACTGTGTTTTTTTACTGTTATACACCTGCCCTGAAAAATCTGTAACAATCAGTTGTGCCTGATACGTTCCAGCGGCACCATATTGATGGGTCGTTTTTGCACCGCTGCCTTTTTTGCCATCCCCAAATGCCCAAAAAAATTTCATTTCATCGCCTTCAGGATCTGTTGTTTGGGACGCATCAAAAAATACAGAACGACAATCCGCCAGATATTCCAGTCTGAATTTTACCTGTGGACGATTATTCTTTTTTTGAATGTAAATAGGTAAAATAATGGGCAACAGATGTCCATTTTGATCGGTGACAAAAAAGGTGCCATCATTGGGCATTTCTCTCCCCCCTTTAAAGCGAATACCGCAATATTGATCTGTTTCATCCGGCAAAATGTCAATATTGCTTTTCATCCATTCATTCTGGCCTGATGACTTGACTGGCAGATCGGCTCTAAATTTTGTCACAACATGAATATAGGCACTGTATAAATCAAAATTATGGACAGTGAGATAATTCGTTTTTTGGGGGATAAAAACCCGCATTTCGGAAAAGACTTCACGACTAGGCAGGTGTAATGTGGTTGAATACATGATAAGATCAACATCATCAGGTATTATATTTCTTCGTTGATGTGTACTGGCGGTGACCATGAATATATTGCCATCATCCCCTTTCACACCAGAAATAATAAGCTTAAAATACCGATAGTTGTTTATTAATTCACCTTCTTCCGGAGAGATTTTTTTAAAATTATACCATTGATTGTCTTTAAATGGATCAATGCCATATGTCTGGTCTTTTAACAATGTTCCAGAAAAAATGTTATCTTTTACCGGTGCACCTTGCGTTAAATCATATGTTGAATATGCTTTTTCGCCGCCAAATAATTGAAACCTTGTTTTTGTATTCCATTTGCCATGATAACGAGAATCGTTTGCACCACCGCAATCCGCATCAAATATCCTGACATACATTTTTTTTGTAAAGGTATCCGGACTGCGAATAAAAATGACTTGAAAAAAGTCGTCGTCACCTTCCTCAGTGCCGGCATCTTTGCCATAGGTAATGAGAAAAGCGTTTTCTTTTCCAAATGCTTGTATTGAAAAAGACATTGTCAATAAACTGATGAAAGTTATGAATAAACTAAGATGTAAAAAAATTTTTTTGAAATTCATATTGTTCCTGTTAAATTTGTGGCATCATTCATATTCCAGTTAACACTTTTTCGAGAAAAAATGCCTTTTGTAGAGACGCACAGTCTCTATTTGGAAAAGTATTAACGAAGTACTTTTCAATAAATATGATAAATGCCTAAAATTGATATTTTTTCTTATTCCCCAGGTAATCAGAAAGCTCTACTGAAACCAGGTTTACTTTTCCTTTAATTAAGCCCGGGGCTTTAAAAAATGCTTCATACTTTCCTTTATTTTTAGAAAACAATAAATATCCGGTGTAAATGTTAGAATCGACCTTTAGTTCGTATGGCGCAATTCGGGTTAGCGTGGTTTCATCCTTGACAAATATTTCGATATACGTTTTTTCGCCCTGTTTAATTTTACGTGGGGATATTTTAATTGCTGAAATTTGAGGTGCTTTCTGATCAAGAATTATTTGTTCTTCAATAACAGATATATTACCCGCAAGGTCTTGAGATTCAAAACGCAGCAGGTTGTTACCCGATTGAAGCGTCACATCAGAATTAAAGCGATATTTTTTTAATGGGATCACTTTGTCATTTATTTTAAAAGAAACAGCATTTTTCGCCATCCCCTGTAGATTCATTTTTGGTTTGTTTGTGATTGATGGCATTGGCGTGTTAAAAGTTATGACCGGTGGACTATTATCAAATCGAACTTTCAGGCAATCCAGTCGGGTTTCACCGGCAAGTGATTTTATGGATAATGCGAAACTATTGTTTTGATCTCGTGTTGGAATATTCATACTGAAATGCCCGGATGAATCCGCAATGGTTTGCATTGAATTCTCAATATAACGTTCCAGTGAAGACAATACCTTATTCGAACAGGCCTGGCTTTCAAGTGCAGTCAATGTCAGTAATGCATCAGGTAGTGTTTTACCGGATAATGAAAAGGTTTTATTTCGGGTAACAAAAATAAAAGGCTGAATTTGCGGAATTGATTTGTCAAAAGATAAGGTAATTTTATCAGTGATCATACACGCTATGTTTCTTTCAATTTTTGTTTCATTTCCTGCATGATCAACAGCTTTTACAGTGATTTTTTGATGTCCATTGTTTAAATGGTAGTAATATGAAAAATTGCCATTTTCATCGACACTGGCTTGAGTATCGTCAATGGTCAGTGTGACCCCTGGTTCTGTATTACCAGAAATGAACACACTGTTAGATGTCACTATTTTCGAATTTTCTGGTGTATGTAAAACAAGATAAGGCGGATATGTATCTTCAATAATGCTGAAAGACCATTTATCTGTAAACATTCCCATAAGTCCATTTTTTGAAATTGAAGCAATTCTCCAGAAATACAAATTATTTTCAAGATTTTTTGGGAAATCAAAAAATGTTTTGTTAATTGTTTCTGCAATAATAATTTGGGAGAATTTTTTATCCCGGGATAATTCAAGTTTGTAGGCAATGGCACCTTTTACTTTTTCCCAACGCAGACGAATATCAGTGGTAAAATGTTCAGAGGTATTTTCTGGAAATATTAGATTGGGGCTTTGAATGAGCTTTGTCGGTGGGGCCGGTTTTTTATTCAGCGGAACAACAGTTCCTTCATTCTTGTTTAATAAAACGTGACTCCCGCCTGATGATACTTTCAACGCGCCATGATCATAGTTTGCAAAACGCGATTTTTTCTTATCTTTTTTTACCCAGAAATGTTTTGAATGAATCCTCGTTTCAACCCCCGGCGTATCAATATGAAAAGAATCACGTGTGGATCCGGTTAATAAAGCAAGCACTTCACCATTTAAAACGCTGACATCACATTTTTGCGAATTATTTAAAAGATTATTTCGCATTTTTCTGATAAGGGTTTGCGCATTTTCTTTTAACTGAATGCGGCTTTCATCGGTGAACAGGATTTCAGCATATGAGTGTTCGAGGGTTCTCACTTTGTCGCCTTCCATCAATAAGTCGTAAAGCGCAATTGATTTCCAGTCATTATCAGAAATTTTTCTTCGATGTACATTTCCTTTCAGATAATCAAGCACAGCCTCAGCCGGGAGATCTTGTTTTGACATACAGATTTTCAGGGATTTTTCTGCTTTATGTAATGATTTTCTAGCAATTTCAATACATTCTTTCCATTCACCAGTTTTTCGCATTTTAATTGCTTTATCTCTAAAATCGATGGCTTCTTTGATCAATTCTGGTGTAAAAACTCTTGCGCCCGCTTTTGCAGCCTCCCTAATCGTATTTTGAGACGTTTTTAACTGTTCATTTGCCAGAGAAATATCATAAACCGGAATATTTAGAATCATGCCTGGTTTGATATCATGTGCGGCTTGAATATTGTTTGCGCGAAGAATATCCTCCCACAAATCTGGTATATGTAAGTATTTTTGAGATATTTCACGAATGCTTTGATTCTCAGATACCTTTACCTGTAGGTTCTTTTTTGTATCGTTAGCAATGACTGTTGTTGATCCCCACAAAAAAAAGAATATTAAGATAATAAATAACTTGAGGGATTTGTAATTGGTTTTATGCATTATTCTCTCCAGTTCAATTAAATCACGTATGAAAATAGGGCGCATTCCCAAAAAGTCGGACTTTTTAGAGAGAAACATTGAAAAATGATCATCAATGAGTGTCCGACTTTTTTGGAATGCGTCCTATTAAAATCATCAGGGCGTATGTACAGTTTAGGGGAAATGAATTTCATACAAGGAATGCTCAATCTCGGCAATTGCAAGAACAGCGTAGGGCTAAAGCCCAACGCTGAATTGAGAAAGGACGCTAAAGCGCCCTCAATAC
>Ga0272440_1003607_pt1 | contig 11467 bp, 10 predicted proteins | sample SSMMMBAug17_FD_192440 | JGI IMG/M metagenome (GOLD analysis project Ga0272440, IMG submission 192440) | Marine sediment archaeal communities from Little Sippewissett salt marsh, Falmouth, MA, United States - SSM-MMB-Aug17 | ecosystem: Environmental > Aquatic > Marine > Wetlands > Sediment ... | reverse complement strand
CACTAAGTAAAGTTATGAATACTACTGAGGGAGTACATAAACCACTTGGTAAGTATATCTTTAATAATATTAACTTTGGTAAGCATGATCCATTACTACCTAAACTTAGATCAGCAGGTTATAATGTATATCCTAATCCTCAAGATCCTGAGGGAGTACTTTGTACATTTCCTGTAGCATGGGAAGATGTAGAGTTTACTAAAGTAGAGACTGATCATGGTATAGTTGAGGTAAACTTAGAGACTGCAGTAGAGCAGCTAGAGAGATATAAAAAGATACAGGTAGGTTATTGCCAACAAAATGTATCTAATACTATTAGTTATAGTCCTGAGGAAGTACCTGCTATTATTAAATGGCTGTTAGATAATTGGGATATTTATGTAGGTGTAAGTTTCTTATATAGAGCTGATCCCTCTAAGACTGCTGAGGATCTAGGGTATTTATACTTACCTCAGGAAGTAGTAACAAAAGAGAAATATGATGAGTATGTAGCTAAATTAAGTGCTGTAGATCTTGATGGTACTGATAGTGATTTAGAGATAGAGTCTCAAGAGTGTGCAGGTGGATCTTGTCCTGTAAAGTAAAGAGTAATGCAGCAGTTAATGATAGCTGCAGTTTCTTAGAGTACCTGAGAGCATATCAGCTCTCTAGTATTTTAGGGAAGTATAAACTCTTTTAAATAAGCTTGTACATTAAAGTTAGGGCATGATTTAGTACTTACTTCATTATGCCCTATAACATTTTTAAAATCAATTTGATATTTTCTTCTTAGTTCTAGTAATAAATCTTTTAAAGACTCAAACTGAGCATCAGTAAATCTATCTACACCAATTAAACAAATACCAATATGATCATTATAGCCCTTAGCATGAGCACCTGATTTATCAATATCTCTACCTCTCTCTATAGATCCATCCATACACTCCATAAAAGTGTTATTCTCTACTTGACCATTTAAGATAACAAAGTGATACCCTACATTATCCCACCCTCTCTCTCTATGCCATTGATCAATTAAGATACTAGATCCAAACTTACTATCACTACAATGAATTACAATACCAGGTTTTTTACCCATTTCTAATCTCCTTATATTTGTTCCAATAGTACCAACTAAAAGACTTATTACCTAACCACATTACTGCAGCCATTAGTAAACATCCTTTAGATCTAACACATTTAAAAAGTTTATTATCTACATTAGATTTAGTCATACCTTTACCTGCAGGAGTCATATACTCTTTATCATGAGTATCACAACACTCAGCCCATGACTTACCAAACCACCCATCAAACCAACATGTACACTTATTAGTATTACAATTCATACTTAATTCCTTGCTAAAATAAAAATAGTAGCTATAGCTCCTGTAATAAGAGCACCTATAATAGTTCTAGTAACCCATGTTAAAGATCCGTCTATTTTATCTATTCTCTCTTGATTAGATTTTATATTAGCCTCTAACTTAGCATCTATAGTCTCCTCATGAGCTTTAAGTAATTGAAGAGATGAACACCCTCCATTCTCTCCTCTTTTCTTAGCCTCTTTTATATACTCTTCAAGGTCATCTATTCTTTTATGCACTCTGTTAATAGAGTCTTTAGTGTTACCCTCTAAGTTAGCTAACTTCTCTAATATAACCTCTTGTTTACCCATAGATTTAGCTATATCTCCTAGCTTTATATTAGAGTCTTTAGTAGTCTCAGAGAGTTCTTGTATAGATTTAACCATAGCCTCAATAGCAAAATCATGCTGTATTATTTTCTCCTTGAGCTGCTCCATTTACTTCTTACCTCCTGCAATCATCTTACCTACTTTCTCAATAGTTCTAGCACCAAAGTAAAAAGCAAAAGAAGTCATAAGCAGATCTCTAAGCATACTTAATACAGTCTCAGGAACTCGAAAGAAAAAAGCTAATGTAAATAAAACCATTAAGTAAACTAGCACTAAAGGTCTGATGTTCTTACTAAGCCATGAGTCTGACTGCATATCGTTTTTATGCCTCTCAGTTATCATCTCTTGCTCTTTATTCCAGGCTGATGAGATCTGCTCTTGCATATATTTCTCAAACTCAGCTTTCTTTTGTATCTTCTCACTATCTGTCTCAAACTTCTTATCAAACAGATCCATCCCTTTTTCTACTATAGTAGGGATGAGACTAGCTAGTATTGGTATCATTTAATTATCCTTTTGATATTAGAACTCTCTCATGCTAACAGTCCTAAGTATTCTTTATATTTATTATTTACTTATATTATTAACCACTACTGAGTTAGCACCTATAGATGGGGGATTAGCCGTAAGATTTTCAGTTATGTTAGCTGTACATATATTATAGTCTCCAGCACTATTAAAAAACACATTTGTTCCTATGCTTTTTATGTTGTTTCCATTTATAACAGATTGTTGAATACCATTGTAACAATATATAAAATAATCGCTAGAGGCTTCTGTGGTAAATAAAACTTTATTGTCTGATATAATATTGTTTTCAGCTGTATCAGTTACAAAAAACCCATTGCTATTCTCTACAACATTTCCTTTTATAGTTGAATCTGACAAACCTCTTGCAGTATTTGTAAAAGTTCTCATGTTTATAAAAGCATAAACATTTGTGTCATACTGTTTTACTTTATTATTTAATATAGTAAAGTTAGTGTAATTTCTATTTGTTGCTGTATATATAACATTGGAATAAGCACCATCAATAATGTTATCCTTTATATTTATATTGTCGCATTCATCCCCTAAGTATAAAAAATTTAAGGCACTATATACTAAGTTATTTTCTATATTAACATTATTTGCATCAACAAGTTTTAGGATACCTTTACCACCAACTAACTGTTCTGCAGCTAGGAATGTGTTGTCTTTTATATTAAACCATTCTTTATCTTTTGAATATACATTACCTAAATTAGATGTGGGTCTACCTGATAAATCTATATAAATGTAACTTACATTAGTTTCTGCTCTCAAAGACCTAAAAGTGTTACCTATAATATTAGATTGTATCTCTCCATTTGTAAAAGTATCTGAGGCATACTCAATCCATATATGTATAGCTTCTTTATCTGCAACCCCCTCTTCATACACTATTTGGTTTTGTATATAGTTATTAAGTATAGAAGATAATGGGTATTTTAATTTTATAACTGATGATGCAGTAGGTACACTAGCATATATCTTGCAATTTGACAATGTGCAATTAGCACCATCAAATTTAACTGCATGTTCTAAAGAGTTAGTTTTTTGGTGGTATATACAACTATCTATTAATACATTATAAGATGGTATATCTGCAATTTTTGTACCTTCTCCATCATCAAGATAATCTGACTGAACTTTTATGAACCCAACGGTTTTATCAGCAGTGCAATTAGTCATAACTGAGTTTCTAGTGCCTGTACTAAAATCAACTGCTAACCCTACTTGTGTCTCATAGAAATAACAATTAGCTATTTGGGCATTATTGGTATATCTAGTTGCTATACCATGAAACCACATATTATAAAAACTACAATTAGACACTTTGAAATCACTTGTAGTATATGCTTGTTTTGTTTCTGGGTCTCTTTGAAATGAAATACCATTATAGCCATTTTCAAATATTAAATTAGAAAAGGTAAGACTTTGTATATCTTTAGTTTCTGCATATATACTAATTATATTACCCATTGCAGCCCACCCTGCTGAATAGCCTTCGTGTGTAGCATCAGTCCCTATTACTAAATTTTCTATGGATATATTAGAACCATCAACTATAGAAAAACCATCAGGGTTATCTTGCCCATCATAACCAAAATATATTTTAGTTGCCTTGAAATCTCCATAAATATATCTATCGGATGGTATATTTATTATGTCGGTACATCTATAAGTACCCTTTGGAATATATATAGCTGAGCCTTGGGATATTGAGTTTTGTATAGCCACAGTATCATCAGCAACTCCATCCCCTACTGCCCCAAAATCTTTTACATTTATTACATCTCCTATAGGGAAACCTCCCTCAGTAACACCATCATGTACTCTTAATCTGTTGTTAGTAGTATCTACTACCACCTCTCCTGCAGCACCTGTAAAACTGTTATTTTCAGATACTGTACCTCTTCTATTTTGAAACTGAATAGCCATTATGTTAATCCTCCTAGATCTGTTGGGAATAAGTTAAAACCATCTGCTACATATCCCATATCATAAGCAGATTGATCTGTTAAAAACTCTATTGTAATACCACTAATATTAGCAGCTACATAAGCAGCAGATGCTGCAGCCTCTTCTTTACTATTAAAACTCTGAGCAGCTGATACACTTGCAGCACTTGCACTATTAGCTGAGCTTGTAGCTGAGTTAGCACTCTCTACAGCACTTGCAGCACTTGCAGCAGCAGCAGCTTGAGACTCACTAACCTCAGTATCAATATCTACATACTCAAATCCTGTACCATCTGATTTTACTCTTAGGTATTGCCCTTGCTGTGTACTAGGTAATTCTGTACCCATAGTTACATCAGTAGTAGGCAATACTAAAGCTCTCTCTAGTGATCTAAAACCATCTATAATTAAATATGTTTGATAGTCTTGATCCTCATTTAGTGTAGCTGCTTTTAGATCTCCATTTTTTACATAACTAACATCTCTTGTTTTATCAAGATCTCTAGCTAGTACTAAGGTATCATCTAAAGTAGCACCTGATACTAAAGTAATAGTACCACCATCATCCCCATCAATACTAACAGTATAATCACTACCATAAGTAAGTATATCTGTAGTATCATCAGGATCTTGACCTACAGGAGTTAGATATACTTTAATATCTTCCTCATCATAGATCTTAAAATTAAAGTCAAAATCAGTCTGACCACCTGATGAGGTAAAACTTTGTCTACCTACATTACTATTAAATGCCATTTTATCTATCCTCCCCTAAAAGTTTAGTAGCTTTTCGCTCTTTTTTCTCTTCTATTTTACCTAATAAATCCTCATCTATAGATAAAAGATAAGACTTTGCACCTTGATCAAACTTTTTCTTTATCGTATTTAGTATTAAAACTCTAGCATCATCTGTAGGAGCATCTAAATACATATCACTTTGCATTACATCAGCTAGAGTCTCTTTAAAGTTCATTCCATCTACTTCTAAATCTTTTCTAGCATATTGTACCATATCATGATACTGTTGAGCAGTTAGTTTTACACCCTCTATTCTTCTAGTAGGTCTTGTAATTGCTACTGATCTAGTCTCTTTTGCTAGTCTTTGTACTTCTAATTTTACCTTATCTTTAGTCTCTACAGATGTAGCCCATGGACTAAGTACTGTATCATATCTAACAGGCTCTCCATAGTTATCTAATCTATTAGGTAAATCTTTGTTAAATCCAGGAGTAGATTTTTTTAACTTCTCTACTACTGTAAAAGCCTCTTTAACTAAATCATCATCTAACTTAGCTAGATCTCTTCTAACACCACTCATAGGCATTACACCATTTATCATATTAGATATATAAGCTTTACCATACCTTTTAGGATCAGTCATAACTTGCATGATAGACTGAATACCTGTCATAAAAGTTTTATCTACTGTGTTAGTAGCAAAAGCAGCTACTAATCCTGTTACTGCATCCTCTACTTGTTTATCTGCATCACTATCAGGATCATCATATCTTACCTGCTCTTGGTACTCTACTATATCAGCTACTGTACCTAGTAAGTAACTAAAAGGCTCAGCTCTATCATAACTGATATACTCTTTTGTACCATCTTCATTATCAAATACAAACGATCTAGGTCTCCATCCTGTCTCTTTTCTAGCCTCTCTAGCTTTATTATCTTTAGGATCTGATCCTGTAATAGTACCATTCATAGCCCACATTAAAGCACTCATAGATAACATAGTTCCATTTACCATCTTAGCTCTAGCCATTTGTGCTCTAGCCCCACCTGCAGCTATATCATCTTTATACTGCTGAGAAAATAAACCTAAAGGAGTTCTCTCTAAGTAAGCTTGTTTCATTAAGTTAGTAGGTGTTTTAATAAAAGGTACAAATATTTTAAGTGCAGGAGATTTATTAACTACATTTTGGAAGGCTTGACCTGTCTCCCCTAATGGCTTTTGAAATGTTACATCTAGTGCAAAATTTTCCATTTCAGTAATCATATCAGGAGTAGGGTTTTTCATAAGATCACTAAGATACTTAGTAGCCTCATCTCCTTGTAATCCACTTTGTGCAGCTTTTCTATATGCTAATCCTGCTAATTGAGATCTCTCTCCTAGCACTTTAAAGAAACCATCTATACCACCCATAACTCTCTCAAGGGGTGCTCTTACAATAGTTCCATAAGTATCTACTATCTTACCTGATACTGAGTCCTTTTGTAACCCTAGATACTCTGAGCTTATAGCTTTTTGGTGCATCATATCTAACTTATCAATACCACCATAAGGCTCAGCAGTTTTAGCTACCTTCCATCCTGTCTGTAAAGCATCTTGAAATCCATTTACTAAACCAAACATTTTAGCTAGTGCCTCATCTGCTAGGATCTTCTCTTGACTATCAGGCATAACCTTACCTACTACAGATGCTACCATAGTATCAGGAATATCCATACCTAATCTAAGTGCTGCACCTGAAGTATTTACTATCTGAGTTTTTACACCTGATAAAATAGATGCTATAAAGTTCTCTACAAATACTTTAGTACCCTTAGTTCCTATTGAGTCCTGAGCTTGTACTATCTCATTAATACCTTTAGTAGTATCCATAGTAGAGATCTGATCAGCTATTCTATTTATATTCATATCATTAGCTACCATACTCATAACCTCATTGATCTTTGAGCTCTCCATATCATTCATGTTTACACCAAAAGCTCTAAGTCCTCTACCAAACTCAGCCCTCATACCCATAAACTTATTCATAAATTGTCTATGAAATTGCCATTGTTTACTAAAGTTTAATTTATCTATTTCAGTAGCATCATTAGTAGCTACCTTCTCAGCTAATCCTTTTAGTTTTACTGCACTTTGTTCTAGCATTTGTCTAGTAGCTAATACAGTCTCAGCATTTACAGCTGTACCACCTTCTCTAGTTAAGAAGTCTTTTAAGAAGTTAGGATCTTGACCTAGATCATTTGCTAATCCTGTAAGCATCTCATCAGTTACTACACCTCTTCTAGCCTCATCTATCTCTAACTTATTAGCTTCAGCCATCTGAGCTATAGTAGCAGTTACATCATCTCCACCCTCTATAGTGTCAAAGTTTACCTGATGAGAGTCTGTAGTTTTAAATTGCTTTAACTCAGCATTAGTAATATCATTAGCTTGTTTTATCATATCCTCAGTATTTTCAGTACCAGGTACTTGATCTAATACTGATGCAGCTTTTTTCTCTACACTTGCAGCATCCTCTAAGGGCTTTTGTATAATATGTACTTTTTCTCTTACTTCTTTAGCTGCAGGTTTTAAAGCTTTTAATAAAGTTCTAGCTCCCCATGCAGATAAACTAGCTACCTCTACACCTTGATCTATACCTACAGGCTCTTGAGGCATATTAGCCATAGCCTGAGCATCAGCTTGTATCTGATCCTCATTTAATTGAGGCTCTATAGTCTGTAGTTGCTCAGGATTATTTAACTCTTGATCAGTTGTTATCATTATTTAGCTCCTTTAAAATCTATATCTGCATCTACAAGATTTTTAGGCAAGTAAATCCACTCATTTGCATCAGCACCTTGCCATCTAATATCTTCTTTATCTACCCACATCTCATAAGTTTTATGCTCAGGAGTTCTACCATGAGACTCAGCATATTTTTTAGATAATCCTATCCAATCCCCAGGCTCTATATCTCCTGTAGCAGATCTATATATTTTAACTTTATTACCCTTTATCTGAGGTACAATCTTAGCATATTTTAATTGATCAGGATAGTACTCTTGAAAATCATTAAAAGTAGATGCTGTATAAACTGCATTTTCAGGATCAGCTTGTACCTCTTCTATAGTATTTTTAACTCTTTGTATTCTTGTTAAATCTCTATTAGATATATCCATCATGTTATAATCTAATTGATCAAGATCCCCATGTTTTGATATTTGTGTATTTACATCATCTTGAAACTTTGATGTTATATCTGTAGATGTAGTTTGTTTAGGCTTTTTTAATTGTTCAGCATAAGCATTACTTCTATCAAAAGCATCTTTTCTATTTATTGTAAAATAGTTTCCATTCTTATCTCTACCCACATAAATATTTTTATCCTCTTTTTGAGTACCTACTATAACACTATCTTCATCTAAAGGTACTGTTCTCTTTAAAGGATTATAACTTTTCTCAGGAGATGCTTTTGCTTCACTATATGCACTACTTGGTATATTATCAATCTTCGGGGGAGTACCACCACCTGCAGCCCTAGCCATCTCTTCCTCTCCTGCTTCAATAGTTCTAGCAATTCCCTTACCAATAGCTTTAGTACCCTGTACAATTCCTGCACCTGCTGCAGCTCCTATACCTGTAGCTAATGCTGTTTGTCCTGGGCTATACTCATCTTGTACACCTGCACCTATTGCAGCATCTTGTCTAGCTACATCATCTACACCTGTATAGATAGCTCCCTCAGTTGCTGCTACTGCTGTAGGACTTTGTAAGAATTTAATAGCACCTTGTTTTAGCATAGACTTTAAGCCTGTTTTTGCTGCTGTTGCTGCAGCTTGTTTACCTGCAAACCCCATACCTAAAGTACCAATACCTATATAAGATGCAGGATCTAATCCCATCTCTTTAAAGGCTCTCATAACACCATTACCTGATATATCTTTTTTATCATACATATCCATCATGTAATAAAATGATAGTTTAGTTTTAGGATCAGCATCTTGTAACTGAGCTGTATAATTAATAGTACCTAGAGTTAAATTATAATTAAACCTACTCATCATATCTAAACCTTTTTTAGCTAAATCCTCATCTGATCCTGACCACTCTACACCCTCTAACTGTTTATATACATCTTTTGTAGCTTCAATCCAATTAGCATCAGTTTGTAACTCTTCCTCAGTAGTTGAGTATGAGTCATTATATATTTTATCACTCATCTCTTTAGTAAGTACTCTTTGTTCATCTTCACTATAATTAGCCATTAGTCCATATCCTCCCATACTTGAGTAGCACTATTCCATTTATCCTGCAGCATATTCATAAACTTACCTGCAGTATCTCCATAAGTAGCCTCAGATTTTTTCTCATCTTCTTGTTTCTTAGCCTCTCTTTTAGCTTTTCTCTCTTCTTTAGCTTTTGTTTTAGACTCTTTGTACTGAGTTATATACTTATCAGCTATTGAGATAGACTTACTAGCTCTTTGATCAAAAGGTAAAGCCTCTACTTCAGCATAAAAATTCTTATATAGCTCATCATAATCTTGCATGTTCTTATTATTAAAGTCCATCTGAGCCATCATAGTACCCTCAATAATATTGAAAGTTCTCTTAATACGATCTCTAGCCTCTCTACCACTTTGAGATGATAACCAATTATTCTCATCTTTGATCTCAGATCTTCTTTGTTTTATCAGATCCCATTTAGTTTTATCTGTAAGATGTGGACTATGTATAATCTCATCCTCAGTAAAATCAAGTACATGAGTTTGAAAAGTTAATTTAGCCTTTGTATCATCTACTAATCTACCTTTAACTGAGATCTTATCTGTATAAGTTTTATGAGTAGCTAGATCTATTTTACCTGTAGCTAGAGCATTATCTATAGTAGCAGTAGTTAAGCTACCTTGCATAAGCTCATCATTAAAGGTATCAATAGTTTCCATCTCAGTAAGTTTAAACTGAGTCTCAGCAGCTTGTAACTGTTGATTATATACTTTTACATCTGTAGATATTTGACTTTGTATACTTTGTCTAAATGCCTCTACATCTTTTACATCTAAAATACCTTGATGATCCATGCTCTTAAAATTCTCATAGAACTTATAAGCATTACCACTATTGATAGCAGCAGTTAATCCTCTTTGCATACTAGAGATATAAGCACCTTTAGCTATTTTCTTTTGTTCTAGTTGAGCTGTATTAGGTGCTATAAGGTTACTATCTACCATAGTTTGTAATGTAGTAGATATTTCATTTTGAAGTCTTACAGCCTCTTGAGGATTTACACCAAAAGCAGCATTTAAGCCCTCTACATCCATAACCATCTTAGCATTAAAGTTCTCTAGCTGTAGTTTTCTTTGTTGCTTAGTCTGTAATGTACCTACTTGAGCCCCAAACTTTTGACCTTGTAAAGCTAGTTTAGATGCTACATTTTGTCTTATCTCAATATCTTTAATACCTTGGATAGTACTTTTTGAGTAAGCATCCCATGACTTCATAAATCCTTTTAGATCATACTTGTTAGCATCCTCTTGAGCTCTGATCATATCAGTACCTAGTTTATTACCTGATACCTCAGTACTAGCAATTAGAGCACTATTAGCAGTATTTTTATAAATGTCTTTTGCTACTAATGCTACTCTCTCACTATCTATCTTACCCTCTTGTACATCTTGTAAAGCTGCATTGATAGTCTCTTCTTTGATCTGAGGCTCAGCTAGTTGTACTGCTGCATTTGCTGCACCTGATAATCTAGCTTGTAATCTCTCTCCTGCACTTGCTACATTTTGCATAATGCTACTAGCTCTACTACCATAGTTTACACTTGTATTTACTGCTTGTCTTTGATATGTAGGCACTTGCATCATGATATAAACCTTGCTGCTTGAGTTGCACCTTTTGTAAGCTCACTAACCCCACTTAATAAACCATACTTAGCTGCTGTAGATCCTGCTGCTCTAGCATTTGCTGCATCCATCATAGTAGCTACTTGTTTTGATTTACCTGTTAATCTAATTCGTTCCTCATCTCTTTTAAGATTAGATACACTAGTTTGAGCTAAATTTTCTACTGATCCACCTGCTCTACCTGTAGCTGCAGCTATCACATTTTGTAATGATAAAGTATCTGCTAACTCATCCATCTTATCAGCCATAATAAACTGAGCATCAATACCTATCTGTTTTGCATTAATCTCAGCCATAGCAGCCTCATGCTCATAAGCTAGTTTTTGCATTTGTCCTGCTTCATAAGCCATAAATGCACCTGTAATAGCTTGTATACCATACATACCTGCTACTTGGTTAGATGTAAACATTGGTGTACTAGTTTTTCCTGCCATAGCGACCTCCTTATTTAATATGAAACCTCAAGATCCAAACTTAATAAAGTTAATGGATCAGGGTTTTCCTGTGTTATCTCTACCTGAGCTTTACTATTATAGCCTAATAAATATATACTTTCAATTCCTGTAATAGGTGCAAATACCTCATCTAAAGCATCTCCAAATTTTCTATTAGTAACTAAGTTACCATTTACATATACACCTCTTGACTCATATAGATTTAAAATACATCTAGTAATCCTTTTA
>Ga0272440_1003606_pt1 | contig 11468 bp, 8 predicted proteins | sample SSMMMBAug17_FD_192440 | JGI IMG/M metagenome (GOLD analysis project Ga0272440, IMG submission 192440) | Marine sediment archaeal communities from Little Sippewissett salt marsh, Falmouth, MA, United States - SSM-MMB-Aug17 | ecosystem: Environmental > Aquatic > Marine > Wetlands > Sediment ... | reverse complement strand
TTTCTATGTATAAATTCGATATTTCACAAACAGTTGTAGGGCAGGAATTATTGAAAGAGGGGTTGGAAGCTGGAAAAAAAGAAGGAAAAAAAGAAGGAAAAAAAGAAGGAATAAAAGAAGGAGAAAAAATTGTTGCTATTCAAATCATCGGCAGACAAATGTCAAAAAAATTCGATGTTAGCATGAACAGAATTGTGCCTCGTTTAAACGCATTGCCAATAAAGGATATTTTGGATTTGGGGGAAAATTTGCTTACAATGGAAACGTTTAAGGATGCTTATACGTGGATTAATCATCGTAAGAAAACTAGAACGAAAGAAAAAGGTTAATTGATGATTCGTTTTGAAAATATTTCAAAAAGTTATGGAAAACAACAATTATTTGATCAAATTAGTTTTAAAATAAATGCCAGAGAACGTGTTGGTCTGGTTGGACGAAATGGACATGGCAAAACAACGATGATGCGAATGATCACTCATCAGGTTTCTCCTGATGAAGGACAGGTGGTGATCCCCAAAAATTATCGTGTAGGATATGTGAAACAACACATTCAATTTCAATCAAACACAGTTTTAAATGAATGTATGCTCGGATTGCCCGAACATGAAAAGGATCATTATTGGAAAGTTGAAAAAGTACTGGCTGGTCTGGGCTTTAGTCATGACAACATGTCTCGCCATCCAAATGAATTTTCAGGAGGTTATCAAGTACGCATGAACCTTGCTAAAGCATTGGTTTCTGAGCCGGATTTATTATTATTGGATGAGCCCACCAATTATCTGGATATAACATCTATCCGATGGATTGAAAATTTTTTGATTCAATGGCCGAGGGAATTATTATTAATTACCCATGATCGCAGTTTTATGGATCGTGTTGTGACCCATATCCTGGCGATTCATCGAAAAAAAATACGAAAAATAAAGGGGGATACTGAAAAACTATACACTCAAATCGCACAAGATGAAGAAATTTATGAAAAAACGCGATTAAATGACGAGCGAAAACAAAAAGAATTAGAACAATTCATTACAAGGTTCAGGGCCAAAGCTCGACTGGCAAACCTTGTTCAATCACGTGTCAAAACGCTTGTAAAGATGGAAAAAAAAGAAAAACTCGAATCATTAAAAGATCTTGAGTTTTCATTTCGATATCAGCCCATTCAGGCCAAATATGTGATGCATATCGATGATATATCGTTTTCATATTCAAAAGATCATCCTTTAATCGAAAAATTTACGCTTCATGTCCAAAAAAATGATCGTATATGTATTGTTGGCCCTAATGGAAAAGGCAAAACAACTTTACTGAAAATACTGGCTCAGGTATTATTGGCCCAAAATGGCACGATTACTTCACATCCAAAAACAATGATCAAATATTACGAACAAACCAATGTCAGCACACTCATCGATGATCGCACAGTTGAAGAAGAAATCATGTCCGCTTTTGTTAATGGAGAACGTCAACAAATTAGAAATATTTGTGGTGCCATGATGTTCGAAGGTGACAATGCACTCAAACCCATCCGCGTTTTATCCGGTGGGGAAAAATCGCGTGTTCTTTTGGGAAAAATATTGGCATCACCAGCAAATTTGCTCCTTTTGGATGAACCTACAAATCATCTGGACATGTCTGCTTGCGATGCTTTATTGGAAGCTGTCGATCATTTTGAAGGTGCTGTGATTATGGTTACTCATAATGAAATGTTTTTAAATGCCATTGCTGAAAGGCTTGTCGTATTCCAGAATGAGCACCCTTATATATTTGAAGGTTCATATGATTATTTTCTAACAAAAAAAGGATGGAATGAAAATGAAGACTGGATTTCAAAAGGAAAAGAGCATTCATCATCTACTAAAAGCCAGGACCGAAAAGTAAAGAAACAACAACGAGCACAGATCATACAACAGCGATCAAAGGAAATTAATCCATTAAAACAAAAGGTTGATCGTATTGAATCTCAAATTATTCAAAAAGAAAAAGAATTGAATGAACTGAATCAACAGATGCAATCAGCCTCTCAAAAAGGTGATGGAAAGAAAATTGTCAGCATTGGTCAAAAAATTCATGACTGTCAAACCAAAATTGATCTACTGTTTGAAGAATTGGAGCAGAAAACAGAATCACTTGAGTCTTTGGAGGAACGATTTGATAAAATGATTGATAATATTGAATAAAAGATTTAGACTTGAGTTGTGTACAAATTTTATATTAGCAATTGATCATATTCACTAAAAATATCATTCAGGAGAAAACTTACGAAAAAAATAAGTAAGTTTGAAACACCAAATGATTCCTTTTACCATTATTTTGATTTGGAGCGTTTTGTTATTTGGCGCTGTTCATACCTATGCCTATACAGTTATGAATATAGGCATTCTAATAACAACATGCTGGTATATTATTCAAAGAAAAAACAATTCATTTGTCCTTGTTTTTCCCAAAACACCGGTTAATCTGTTGCTTTTCGTATTTGGTTTATATATCGTGATTTACATCATTCCAATTCCCCAGTTTATCATTCACTGTATTTCAAAAGAATCTGCAAAATTGAATGATATCGCACAATCATCTTTTTTGATGCTTTCTGATCATCCTTTTTCACAATGGGGAACCCTGGCACTTTCTGATTATCCATCTCGAAATGCATGGGTTCAATACATGATTTATGCATTTTTTTTTATGGGATTAAGTCATGCCATCAATACTCCCAGACGTTTGAAACAAATTAGTGTGTTACTGATCGTTATGGGAACAGGCCTGAGTCTATATGCAATCATACAAAAATTTTCTACTTCTGCTTATATTTTGTGGGTTCCAAAATCAATATTCCAAAATCAATATGTTGCATCAGGAACCTTTATTAACAGAAATCATTTTGCCAGCTTGATCAGCATGCTTATGATACTTAGTGTGGCATACAGCGCCTCATTCTCTGATCAATCATTTTTCAAAAAAACGATATCCAAAAAAAAATTTTTTTCAAGATTAATGTCTCAGGAACGTCAATGGAACCATCAAATTTTACTTTTAATAGCGTTAGTTCTTATGGGCCTTTCCATTATTTGTTCAGCATCAAGAGGTGGTATGATTTCATTTATTTGTGGTGCTTTTGTCCTGATGATCTCTTTGGGTCGAAAAAAATTAAAAAATATTGGCCTTCTAATGATTGTTGTTTGTATCATGATTGCTGTCGTTGCCTTTTTTTCTGGAGAGGATCATATTGTCAGTAGACTTGATCGTATTCATATTGGCATGAAAGATCGCTTTCGATATATTGAACGATCTATTGAATTGATCAAAGATTATCCCATTATAGGCGTAGGTGCATCAAATTTTCAATATGCCTATGCAAAATATCAATCACCTATTGATCAACGAGTTACTGTAGATTTCGCCCACAATGACTGGATACAATTAATTGCAGAACTTGGATTATGTGGTTTTCTCATTGTTCTTATAATTCTATTTGTTTTTTTGAAACATTTAATTCAAACATGGCGGTTGAGAAGATCATCCCTTGCTATCTGCCTGGGTATTATGCCGGTTGCAGTCTTATTGGCCGTTTCTATTCATTCATTGGCTGATTTTTCGATGCATATTCCTGCAAATATGTTGGTATTCATTACAACTATGGCGATTGGGTATCAATCCATTCATTTAATATACCGCAAAAATAAAGCCCAAACATTACTTCACTCTGTTGAAATTCCGCTTTCCTTGAGATATTGTGTTGTTTGGATTGTTTTTATTGGTATCTGTGCATTTTTAATGTCTGTTTCGATCCGCCATTTTATAGCTGAAACTTATTGCAATACAGTTCACAACTCAACCCTCAACAGAAATCAACATCCGGAACTAAATGCCATACAAAATGCAATTTTTTGGGATTCCAGTAATCCTAAATATTGGTATAAACTTGCATGGAAATATATAGAGTTTCGAAATCAATTATCAGAGCAAAAAAATGAAAAAAAATGGATTGACTGGCAAAAAAAAATTATTCATGCACTGGAACAAGCAATTAAAACAAATCCATGTGAAGCGGAATATCATATTCGTCTGGCCTGGGAATATCATCGTATGAGAAGACATGACCCATTTCCTGAAAAAAGAGCATCTGCTGCTGATCTTACGATGAATCATGCTGAATATGTTGTTAGGAATAACTATTATTATCAAAATTTAGAACTTGCACATTATTGGAATATGCGTTCTTCACAATACACTGACAAACATCTTAAAGAAAAAGCCTGGCAAAAATCGGTGATGTATTATCAAAAAGTGGTAAAATTGGATCGTAACAAAAGCCGTCGAAAGCAAATTATTCAACAATTAAAGATGTATTCCCGAGATGAAAAAGCTTTTAAAACAATTTTTGGGTCTTAGCGTCAATCTTTATTCATTCGCTATTATGTCATGAAATTGAGCATAACATGTTTGTTGACTTTTGTGTACTTTCTGATAATTCTTCAAGTCAAGCTTATCGGAAGGACTAAATTGATCCAAACCTATGAAATCATTGCCACTGAAATTGAAACACAAAGAAACAGCATTAATTGATGTTTTAAAAAATTATAACGCTTTGTTAATCGCTTTTTCAGGTGGTCTGGACAGTTCATTATTACTATATGTTGCAGCAAATGTATTGGGCACTGCAAATGTACTTGCTGTCACAGCAAAAGCCCCTTTTTTCACAACACTTGAAACTCAATATATAAAACCTCTTATTCATAACATAAAGGTTGGCCATTCTTATGTTGATCACCAGGGGTTGTCATGTAAAAAATTTACACAAAATTTTCCAGATCGATGTTACCAGTGTAAAAAAATAATATTTTCTTTATTAACAGCGATTGCCGATAAAAATAATATCAATCATATTGCTCATGGTGAAAATACTGACGATTTAAAAACGTATAGACCTGGGACAAAAGCAGCAAAAGAATATTCAATTATCTCACCATTGATTGAAGCTCATTTAACACGACATGATATTCAGATGTTGGCGAGATATTATCACTTAAGCAACTGGAATTTATCACAAATGGCCTGTCTGGCAACGCGAATACCCTATTATGATGAAATAACTTTGGAAAAGTTGCAGATGATTGGTCAGGCTGAGAATGTGCTGATACAAATGGGATTTCCAGGGGCACGAGTCCGATGGATTGATTGGACAGCAAAAATTGAAATTCCAACCAATCAATTGGCATCATTTTTTCATAGACAATTACAAGGAGACATTATTCATCACTTCAAAAATATTGGTTTTAAAAACATAATGATTGATCCTGATGGTTATCGTTCAGGATTTGATGATGCTCGTTTCAGGAACCATCAATATTAAATTGGGGATTCTTCACAAAAACAATACTAATTCATAACTTTATGGAGGGAAGCATCATGAAATATTTTATTCACATTGTTATCATTCTCATTGTTGTGGGTTCATTGTGGTTTGTTTTACATAAAAACGAAGCACCCTCTTATTCTGAAGGTAAAATCAAATGGATTTTTCATTTTAAGGATGGACTGGAGATTGCTAAAATAAATCAAAAACCAGTCCTTGTTTTTTTTACCGCTTCCTGGTGCTACTGGTGCAGAAAATTAAACAATGATGTTTTTATGAATGATGATGTCGCACATCTTGCCAATTCATTTGTGAATATTTTGATTGATGTCGATAGCCAACCTGATTTAATAAAAATATTTGGGGTTCGTGGGGTTCCTGATATTTATTTTATGGATTTTAGCAGAAAAAAAATAATTCAATACAATGGCAATCGAACAGCAGAAGATATGGTTCATCAAATGCGTTCTTCGTTAAAATCATTTGATCTATAAACAATTGATCGGCCAATTTTTTTTTGAAATTTCTCATTTTTTCCTATAAAAATTTGTATGATCCGCCAGTGTACCTTTCTGATTGATTGACTAATCTTAATTTATCATATAATATACACGCTTTATCAAATTTTGGATATTTTCGTTCACACTCTTACATAAAGGATACGACCAATGAATCATCGACTGATAATGCTGCATGTCCTGATAATCTTTGTTCTCTTTTTATTCCTTCCTTTTTCTACTGTTGCCCTGGATACAGATCGACCGCATGGTATTACTGCAAACAGTTTGGGAACCAATGTATCTGGTGATGGCATTTATACCATTTCAGGCGGAACTTCGTCTGGTAATAATTTGTTTCATGGATTTTCATCCTTTCATTTGCATGAAGGGGAACAGGCTATTTTTCAAGGTTCTGATAACATTCAGAATGTTATTGCCAGAATAAATGGTGGAGAAACATCATGGATAAATGGCACAGTGTCGTCAGACATTCAAGATGCCAATGTTTACTTACTGAATCCATCAGGTTTTATTTTTGGATCTCATGCGGCACTCGACCTGACCGGTTCTTTTTATGCAAGTACTTGCGATCGACTGGTTTTTGATGATCAATCAATGTTTTATGTTTCACAAAGCCTTTCTGAAAATTTTCCCGACAATTTACCTGTTGGCTTTGAATATACAGCCGATAGTTCTTTTTCTCCCATTATGATTCAGGAAGCCACTTTAACTGTAGCCAAAGGACAAACATTGTCGCTCATTGGGGGGGATCTTCGACCGGCATCGCTTATCCCCCATATGAATGACACATCGCCTGGTATCAAAATCGAAAATAGCCATATTCAGGCAGCAGGTGGTTCTATTCAACTGGCATCAGTTGCGTCAACAGGAATTTTTCGTTCAGATAGACTGCCATCAGATCAATCTATTGAAATGGGTGGAAATATAGTTCTTTCTAATGAAAGTGTCATTCAAACAGGTGGAGAATCCAGCGAATCTTCAGGTAATATTTACATTTATGGGGGGGTATTTTTTGGAGATCATGCTGAATTAAATACAGGTTCAAAAGGAAATTCTGGTGATATCAACGTTCAGGCCAATGCCATGGCCCTGATCAATCTCAGCCGGCTGGATGCACAATCCTATGGCAATGGTGATGGTGGTGATATTCAACTGAACATAAATGACCAGTTACATCTGTCTGATAGTTCAATTCAAACCAATGCAGCATCCAACGATGGAAATGCTGGTTATGTCACAATATCGGCAAACAATATGACATTTGAAAATGCATCACTGATTGCAACTGACACCTCAAATGCCGGAAATGCTGGTCAGATTAACCTGAATGCCACCCATCATATTTTATTGAAAAGTGGCAGTGAAATTCGTTCCAAAGCCCGAAAATCAGCTATAGGTAATGCAGGTAACATTTTTCTGAAAGCATCTGACATAACCCTCAGTCATGCATCAAACGTATCAGTTGATACTGATGGCTATGGTAATGCCGGAAGTATTACACTGATTGGAAATTCACTTCATATGAATCAGCAAGCAAAAATTTCATCATCATCCAACGATAATCGAAATGGTGGTGATGCTGGCCTTATTGATATACATTTATCTGACAATATGAATCTTTCCGATGCTGAAACATCTATTCAAACATTCAGTAATGGCCTGGGATCAGCCGGAAATATAAATATACTGGCAAACAACATATTATTAGATCATCAATCCCAAATTTTATCGTCCAACAGTGGCGATGAATATTATGCAGGAGATGCGGGAACCATTCAAATAAAAGCTGGCAATAACATTCAATTAGAAAATAATAGCAGTCTGTCAACATCATCTCGTTTTGCTGGTAATGGAGAAATTAGTATTGCTGCTTCAAATTTAATTTATCTTGCAAACAGTACCATTAATACAAGCGTTTCTCAAGGCGGGAAAAGCGGAGGTGATATTTTTATGTCCACCTCCCTCATGTTTATTACCAACAGTCAAATTCAGGCAAATGCTGAAAATGGTCAGGGAGGAAACATTGAAATCAAAACCCGACAATTTTTAGATGCATCATACAACACCATTTCAGCATCATCTCGGTTAGGAATTGATGGTCGGGTTGATATTGTTCAGCCAACATCAGATATCAGTTTAGATGTTACACAATTACCTGATCATTTATTGGATTCGAATGTTCGTTTGCAAAATATGTGTGCAGCTCGCTTTGACAAAAATATCAGTACATTTTCACTTGAAGGAAAGGGCACCCTGCCCAATGCCTTTAATGATTGGATTCCTGGTTCAGAAATTACCTATGATAGACCGGATATTCAATTTCAACATATGCCCAATAGCTTTCAATATCTGGATGAATTATGTCCCTTTACTGAAAAGGAAAAACAGTCCGATTCGTCAGAATAACAGGAGATCGAGTGTTGAAAACAAAAAGCATTCCTTTCATCATGGTTTTAAGTGTCATTTTTCTTTTAGGTGTATGGAATATATGCGTTCAGGCGCAGGATTCTCCATACTTTGAGATGGATAACCAACTCTCAGAAGGGCCACCATCGTTTCTGGATCGTTTGCCTTCGGCCAAACCCAAACCATCATCAAAGCTCTCAGGAATGACTCATATTCCCATTGGAAAATTCTACATTCAGGGAAAAGAAATGTTTTCCGGATATGATGATGAAATGAGAAAAATTCTGGCAATTTATCATATCTCAGAAACTGTGATCGATTCTTTGAAAAACAATGGAATTCCGATCGATATTACCAATCAGCTATATTCAATAATGAATCAGTGGTTTATAGACTCGGATCAACTTATTGGTGCACTTCGTCCATTGTTAGCAGAAAATGAAATAACGACATATCAGGAATTAATTTTTAAATTTGCGTCCTTATATCCTGGCCAGCGCATTTCGCCAGAATCATTGCATGCTGTGAGTCATCGCCTGACAAAATATTATCAAAAGCGTGGTTATATCAATAGTATTGCTATTATTCCAGATCAGAAAGTTGTTGATCAGGTAATTACGATCAAAGTTATTGAAGGGCGTTTGACAGATATTAGCATTTTAGGAAATCGCCATATATCCAATCAATATATTTTAGATCGCATACAGTCGGTCGTAAACAAAAAAGGACAGATTTTAAATTTGTATGAACTGGAAAAAGAGTTGCAAAACTGCATTCCACTTTTGAAACTGAATTCTCGGATACAAAATATTAATGCCCGATTAATACCAGGTTTAACCATTGGAGAAGCCACCTTAGAAATACAGATTACTGAAGATCGTATGATGCAACTGCAAATAAACGTCAATAATCATCATTCACCTGGCATTGGGTCTTATTGTGCTGAAACTTCTTTTCGACATCTGAATCCAACAGGACATGGTGATGCTGTGTATGTCCAATATGGTGTCACAGAAGGATTGGATAATGTTGCGTTTCAATATCAATATCCTTTTAATGAGCGAGATGCGGGCTTTGTTTTATCTGCAGAACGAAGTAAATCTGTTGTTATTGTAGATGATTATGAACATTTTGACCTGACCAACACAGTTTCCAGTTTTTCATTTGGCATTCTATGGCCTTTTTATAAGAGCCTGAACCGCACTTTTTCCATGACTCTTCTTATGGAACGACTTCATTCTAAAACAACATTCTTGGATATGCCATTCCCATTAGGTGGCGCAGATAGTAATGGAGAAGCAGATTTGAGCATAGCTCACTGTATTCATGAATGGCTATTTCGAAACAATCAGCAGGTTTTGGGATTTCGATCAACAGCAAGCTTTGGCCTTGATATGTTTGACATAACCATTAATGAAAACAGACCAGACGCGCGATTTTCAACCTGGTTGCTCCAGTCCCAATGGCTGAGACATCTTGATTTTTGGAACAGTCAATTGATGGCAAGTTTTGATATTCGGTTTTCTGATCGTCATTTGATGCCTTCACAAAAGTTTTCAATAGGCGGTTTTAGAAGTGTTCGAGGGTATCGAGAAAACAGAATTACTTCTGATGATGGACAACTGGCATCTATCCAATGGAGATGTCCAATAGGTCGTTTTCCATTTTTTTTATTAAGTCGCACACAATCAGATGGTCGATTGATTGGATCATGTTTTTATGATTATGGAAATGCGCGTAATGTTGATTCAGATGATCCCAGTCCAAAAAGTATTTCCAGCATAGGCCTGGGGTTGAAATGGAATATCAATAAACAAATTTTTGCAGAAATAAACTGGGCCTATGCCTTGCGCGACCTTGAAACGCCTGAACAGTACGATATTCAAGATGATGGCATTCATTTTCAATTACAGATGATTGTGTATTAGGATTGATCGAATGAATGGAACGCCCCTGGTAAAGATGAACGACGTTTTACCCCTGAAAGGGCTTTACATGATTTATTTGCTCAAAAAATAACTTCCCTAAATTGGGTCACTGCGGTTTTTTACAATATCATAAAATAAAGATTTTTTGTCACCTGTTTTGATCATTTCAAATATTTGGTCACGTTTTTCAGTCTTTCCCATTTTCTCGTATACCAGACCCAGCAAAAACAAGACATCTTCTTTGAGCAGACCATCTGGAGAAAAAGCATCTTTTTCTAGTATGGTCAAGGCTTTTTCATAATCTTGATTGGCGACATAAGCGTATCCGAGATTGTATCGAATGAGAGGGGACAAAGAAGAGTCTTTTTCAAATTTATCCATTGTTTTTTCATATAAAGAAATAGCTTTGTTGTATCGTCCGGCATCATAACAAATATTGGCATACATAATGGCTGCCATTTTACCAGACACAGTGTTTCTGTAATCATCTACACAGGCTTCAAAATCCGGCTGGGCTTTTAAAAAAGCGGATTCGATATTATTTGGATCATTCTGTAATGTGCTGTAAAATGTGTTTTTGGCTTGAGAGTATTTAATGGCAGCATTATTTTCAGAAGAAATTCCCCATGCGCGGAGACCAAGTCCAATCAGGGCGATCAAGATAATTCCACCGAGCCCCCCAAGAACATATTGAAAATTATCCATCACATAGTTAAACATTTTTCTGGAAAACACAAGAAACTCATCAGGTTCTTTTAATAATTGTTTACGTGAAATTTTTTTCTTTTTTGCCATTGTTCAATCCTTCACTATAAAGGTTAATATTTATTCTTGTTTTATATCATATTTTATAGCATAAAGACAATAAATTTCAGTCTATTTTGGTTACACTCAAATCAGGGCGCATTCCCAAAAAGTCGGACATTTGTTTTCTTAGCCCTGAAAGGGCAGCAACATACCAGCCCAGGGAAACGCCCTGGGTAAAAATTAACCAATGATGTAGCCCTGAAAGGGCGTTACATTTTTTTTAATTATATGTAACGCCCTTTCAGGGCTAAAACCAAGGCTATCATCTACCCAGGGCGCTGCCCTGGCTGGTATGTTGACGCCGGGTGCATCCAACAGATGGGGCATAGTTTATCCTTATTTTTGAACCTGGATTACGCTGAAAAAGATGAATAAGATGAAAAAAACACTTTAAATTGGGCGCATTCCCAAAAAATTCGGAGATTTTTTTTCTTAGCCCTGAAAGGGCGA
>Ga0272440_1003605_pt1 | contig 11469 bp, 16 predicted proteins | sample SSMMMBAug17_FD_192440 | JGI IMG/M metagenome (GOLD analysis project Ga0272440, IMG submission 192440) | Marine sediment archaeal communities from Little Sippewissett salt marsh, Falmouth, MA, United States - SSM-MMB-Aug17 | ecosystem: Environmental > Aquatic > Marine > Wetlands > Sediment ... | reverse complement strand
AGGTAAAACTTATTGAGGATAACACATGACCACATACACAACTATGGATAATGACCGATGGGATACGATATCATACAAGGCATATGGCCATTGCCAAGGCATGGCCGCATTAATGGCAGCCAATGAAGATGTCTTTACCACATACAACCACCCCGCTATTTTGCCAGGTGGGGTATTGGTTTCAATTCCAGACTTCCCGGACATCCAATTAACCACGCTGCCCCCTTGGAAGGTGACACAATGAATTTGCCAGATATAACCCTGTTTTGGGATAACAATAATGTCCTCGAAAACCTCAAGCCCTGGCTTATTGGGATTAGCCTGACAGAAACCATTGAAAATGGCGGCAAAGACGAATTGAATATCAAGCTGGCCAACAAGGGGAAAATTTTTCTCAATGAATGGTACCCGACCGAAGGCGCCAGGTTGAAATTTTTCATTCAGAATTATCCCTGTGGAGAATTCTCTGTGGATCAATTGGATTTCACGATCAACCCCCCAACAATTGCAATCCGAGCGCAGCCGTATATATCCATGGACAGGGGAATGCTCAAGACCAAGAAAAGCATGGCCTTTGAAAACATTACGCTGGCTGCGCTCATTGACACGATTATCACCCGCACAAATCACAACGCCTATGTACAATGTCCGGACATCCACCTGGAGAGATTCGATATGACAAACGAATCTATTGAACAGGCGCTCACCCGACTGGCGGACACATACAATTGCCATTTTGCCATCAAAGGCGACACGCTTGTTTTTTCCAATAGCTTTAACCAGGGCGGGACGATACACAGCGATGATTGCACAGGTTCGTTTTCAACCACAGCCAGAGACGCCATCGCTGCCGCACAAATGGAATATTACGACCCAAAGACACAGAAAACGTTTCAACACAGGGAAGGCGACACCAACGCTGTGGGAGATCAGGTCAAAGTGATCTTTGGCATAGCAACCAGCGCTAACGACGCAAAGAAACGTTGTCAAGCAGCGATTGCTAAAGTCAATAAAAGCACCATCACAGGCAACCTCACCACAAAAGGCATATTGATCTCCCCAGGGACTATCATTTCCATTGAAGGCTTTGGCAAGCTCAACAACAGATACAAAGTACATCGTGTCTGCCAAACAATTGATTCTTCAGGATGGCAAACACGTCTAAATATTGGAGGCCCACATGATTGATTTGAGTGCATTACCAGAGATCACGTGTGATATCTCATATACTGATATTCTCAGCAGCTTAAAAGACACTTACCAGACATCCACAGGTGTCTCCTTGTATCCGTCGGATGATATCACTTTTTTGCTCGAAATTATCGCATATCAGCGCATGGTTCTTGAATATGGGATCATGCATGAAAGCAAACAAAACCTGCTTGCATACGCAAAAGGGGGACGCCTCGATCATATTGCGGCAATGTGTGGGTTGACAAGATTGGAAGCGACCTGCGCTGTTTCGACCTTTCGGTTTCAGTTTGTCTCGCATGGGAATGCCATTATCATCCCAAAGCAATTCCAAATTGCAAAAGATGATATTATATTCGAGACAACCCACGAGCACCTGGTCGCAAGTGACCAGACAACAGCAGATATCCAATTGCAATGCACCCAGGCCGGCACTATCGGCAATGGTTATATTGCGGGTGAAATCAATCAGATCGTGCAGCCGATGGCAGACCTATCACAAGCGGAAAATATTACTGTATCTTCCGGTGGGGCAGAAACAGAGTCTGACGATGCGTTTCGTAATCGCATCCAGCTTTTTCCAGAAAGCATTTCCGCTGCCGGTCCTGAAAAAGCATATATCTTTCTTGCAAAATCGTGCCATCCGGACATCATCGACGTTTCCGTTTCAACGCCAACAAATTCCATGACCGAGTTGGTGAATACTGTGGATAGTTATCTGACGCAGGGGGGCCTGTCTCATGCGCAAATCGGCCAACTGATCCGGCCCCTCATGCCGGGCACGGTCAACATATACCCATTGATGCGCGGTGGGGTTTCACCATCGAATGACGTGCTGGACGTAATCCAGACATATTTTGACCAGAGCCCCAAAATTCCCTTGTGTGATTTTGTTTTCGTGCAGGCGCCGGAACAAGTCAGCTATGAGATAGATATCTCTATCATCGCTGACGATTCCGGGCAGGTGGGACAAATTCAGGCCGAAGCCGAGACAGCTTTAGCCGCAATCTGCAAACAATGGCGGGAAACCTTGGGGCATGATATTATTCCAGAGGATTTGTTGGCGGCATGTCAGAATATCCCAGGCGTATATCGCACAACAGTAACCGCTCCAAATTACTTGGAAGTGGATCATTTTCAATATCCAGTGGTATCTGGTGTGCAGATAGGGGTCAGTCCGGTCTAATCGTTAACGTATTTTGTGGGCCTTACGTGTGTAAGAGCATAAGCACCACTTATGCCTTTTATCATGACAGAAGGCTCTCCCCCACACATCACCCACGCCTCTGATGTGGTTTCAGTAATTATTGCATAATCACTGAAATCTTTGAATACAGCTACTTCATCCCCAATTTTAATTTTACTATTCCATAAACTAACTATTTTTTCAGAGTTCATTTTTTTCTCCTTTTTGTGTGCAGATATGCTCTTGTTTCAAGACAAGTTAAGCAAATCGTTTTATTTTTACCTAAAAAATAATAATGACATATTTCCTTTGATTGGCAAACATTACTTTCCTATTAGTTCAGTTGTAAAGAATTTCTTTACAACTGGATCGTATGTTATTAAACCTCATCAGAAAGCAACCGAGCAAGATCCTCTTCCTTCTTGGGTTCATCAGGAAATCACCGGCGTCAGTCCGGTGAATTGACTGATTATACAGGTTTTAGGCTGTAAAAGGTCTTACTGTCTTTTCGATGTTAGCAAAAAATGAAAGACATTGCTCTTTTTCGACCATGCTTTTGAGATCGTCACTGGCAACCTTAACGTTATTTTCCAGCCTGAAACGACCAGCCGATGACGCTCCGTACATTGCTATACAATCATTTACGTGGATCAGCTTATAACCTTTTTTCTCTAAGGCTACCAATACAAATTTAACCATTGCGCTTGAAATAGGTTCATATAATTCTTTAGGCATATGGTTATTTTCAATATCCTCTTGCATTAATGTGCTTGCAAGACCTGAAATATTATCGATAAGTTCTATCCTTGTCATGATTTACCTCTATTGATTGATTATATGTTATAGCGCCGGAAACAACGATAGCTGCCGCATATTCCTCATTTCCGACGGCATCACCGCAAACGAATACCACCGATGCAGCTTGATTGCGAAAAATTCGCATAGCTTGATCCGTCGCCGAACATTTCGCATGGCGATCGTGAAAAACCTATAGGAGGGCAGTAATACCACGCTGTCCGGCTCTTGCTCAAATTCCGATCCATGCTCATGTAGGCAAAAGTCGCCTTCCCCATAGTTGCTTTGTGACCAGAAATATTTCGATACATCCGCAAGCGTGAGGACCCCTTTCCCCAGCGCACTCAACAGCACGGATCGATCAATGCCGTCGATCCGCAGCACATTGCATAGTGCGTCAATCGTGACCCACTCTCCCCCAAATTGACTTCTGAGTATGCCGTACACGTCGTTGCTGGTTGAAATTTCCTCAATGATACGATAGCCGTGGGCGTATCGTTTGCCTGTGTTGACGTATTGCTTCATCAATAGCCGCAGCACGTCTTCTGGATTTCTGCCCTGCCGCCGGCATTTCATTGAAAATTGTTGTTTGATACGGTCCACAATGCACCCCTTGAAGAAAAGGTTTGTTAATCATCTTCATTTTTGGTATTTCGGCACACAGAGACAGGGCAATATGTTTCCCTGTCTCAACCTACTCACCGGTAAGCCGGCCTTTTCGACCATACCAGTGGTGCGCCTTGTTTTCCTGGTTATTCAATGTGACGGCTTTAACCGGAGCCAGAACGCTTCCTTTCTGACGCTTACCCCTATTCTTTCCAGTTGTTTTTCATTCATGCGAGCCGCAAGAGCCTTCTTATCAAGGCTTATCTTTTGATTTGTATACGCCTCCCATGTCGCGGGGAATCGTTTCTGTACAGCAGCGACAACCTCTTTTTCTGGCTTTTCGAGAATAATCTTTTGCACATCTTTGAACCCAAAATCCGCCTTTGCGGTTTTTGCGGTTTTGCCATCCCCTAATAGCTGTGCCCTGTTTTTTTGTACTAACGCTTCAAACTCACGCCTGAGCTTGTCATAGTCTTCTTCGGCAAGCCGTTTTTGTTCTGCGATTGCTGCGGCAGAATCCTTTAGCGCCAGTCGCTTTTTGTCAGCCAGAATCATGGAGTCCAATAGCCCCGACAATTGATTCATATTCATAATAATCTCCTTTTGGTTGCGATTCGGCTTGCTTTTCAAATGTGAATTCATATTTGCAGCCATTGCAAACCCATCGCATGTCGTCTTTACATGCCTTTTCCAGGCATTTTTCATATTGCGGGCAATAGATATTCTTGTGACCAGAAATATTTCGATACATCCGCAAGCGTGAGGACCCCTTTCCCCAGCGCACTCAACAGCACGGATCGATCAATGCCGTCGATCCGCAGCACATTGCATAGTGCGTCAATCGTGACCCACTCTCCCCCAAATTGACTTCTGAGTATGCCGTACACGTCGTTGCTGGTTGAAATTTCCTCAATGATACGATAGCCGTGGGCGTATCGTTTGCCTGTGTTGACGTATTGCTTCATCAATAGCCGCAGCACGTCTTCTGGATTTCTGCCCTGCCGCCGGCATTTCATTGAAAATTGTTGTTTGATACGGTCCACAATGCACCCCTTGAAGAAAAGGTTTGTTAATCATCTTCATTTTTGGTATTTCGGCACACAGAGACAGGGCAATATGTTTCCCTGTCTCAACCTACTCACCGGTAAGCCGGCCTTTTCGACCATACCAGTGGTGCGCCTTGTTTTCCTGGTTATTCAATGTGACGGCTTTAACCGGAGCCAGAACGCTTCCTTTCTGACGCTTACCCCTATTCTTTCCAGTTGTTTTTCATTCATGCGAGCCGCAAGAGCCTTCTTATCAAGGCTTATCTTTTGATTTGTATACGCCTCCCATGTCGCGGGGAATCGTTTCTGTACAGCAGCGACAACCTCTTTTTCTGGCTTTTCGAGAATAATCTTTTGCACATCTTTGAACCCAAAATCCGCCTTTGCGGTTTTTGCGGTTTTGCCATCCCCTAATAGCTGTGCCCTGTTTTTTTGTACTAACGCTTCAAACTCACGCCTGAGCTTGTCATAGTCTTCTTCGGCAAGCCGTTTTTGTTCTGCGATTGCTGCGGCAGAATCCTTTAGCGCCAGTCGCTTTTTGTCAGCCAGAATCATGGAGTCCAATAGCCCCGACAATTGATTCATATTCATAATAATCTCCTTTTGGTTGCGATTCGGCTTGCTTTTCAAATGTGAATTCATATTTGCAGCCATTGCAAACCCATCGCATGTCGTCTTTACATGCCTTTTCCAGGCATTTTTCATATTGCGGGCAATAGATATTCTTGTGCCCATAGATCAGCCGATCATCCGCAATAATAACAAACTGGTCCTTGTAATCGGCGATCATCCGCATGTAAGAGGCGATTTGTGAATAAGGCTTATCCACGCTGCCTTTCACATGCGTCGAGAAATCCAAGCGTTTCGCTTTTAGCGCCTTACGCTTTCGCTTGAGGTTGATTCGTTTGAACCCCATCGTCTCCCTCTATTTTGGCCTCAATAACCGCCAGTCTGTCTGATAGGCGTTCCATTTCATGCTGCAATGACAATAGGTTTTCATTGAGCGCATTGATTCCGTCAATAAGATCTTCTGTTGACACCATCACGCCTCCTTATTGTCTGGCTTTTTTGGGATTTTACAAATCATTTTGTTGATATGCTCCAGCGCCTCAGACACATATTCAAAACTCATCGTGCCTTCAAAATTCGGATCTGTTTTCGAATAATCGACGATGTCTTGAATATATTCGAACAAATACCTGGCATTCACATCGCACATGCCATAGATCAACGACATGGCTTCAGGATGAAAAAGATCGCCATATTTCGTCATAATGTCATCCTCGCTGATTTTGACCGTCCCAATGGCCTTTGTTCGTGAAAGAACATCAGGATGTCTTTTCAGCAATGCATTGCGCATCTTTTCAGTTCCCGCCAAAATGAATGGGATGCCGGCGTCCATGATCTGCTTGATATACGGCCAGACCTTGTCGTTAAGGTGCTGGCCTTCATCAAGTGTTATAACAATATCATCATAGCTGCATAGGTCGCTGATGTTCCTGGACAGTTTCATCGGCGAATATGAATAATTCACGTCTGGCGTTAACTGGTCCAGGACCTCAGCAACACTTTGTACGACATTATACAAGCTCCGCCAAACCACGCGCCGCTTGCCGAGCTTGCGATAATTAACCTGCGACAGCAACGTTGTTTTGCCCGAACCGGTCTCGCCATATATCAGCGTTGATTTGTTTTTTTTGACACGCAATTCGATTATTTCGATGGCGTCTTTGTAGAACTTGGTTTCGATTATATTCACGTCCTCAAACCTCCTTTCCAATGATTCGGAATTTCCGAATCATTGGGCATCCTTTGAAATTGCATCACTAATTCATTGATTCACCGCTGCCTGAATCTCATACCCCTCACAAGCTTCTGGCGCAGGCGTTTTGATGACAGGCACGGACCCATTTTTTTGATACGACCGAAAATCCGAAATAAACAAATTGAAAACCATATTCGCCCAGCGCCCTGTCATTCTGTTTCTGTATTTGGTTTCATGCGCTTCCAGCAGCGCATTCGTGATATCAAGCGTTAATCCATCCTGGAATAATCGCTCAAGTGAGGCTTCCGGCACGATCATCCCGAATTCCTTGAATCTGGCCAGCACCTTTTCATAATTCACGTTTGAGCCTTCAATCTTCTTATGAATCTCGGCCACTCGCTTTTCAGATCGCTTGTGAGCGGCTTCTATGTCTTTTGCGGCTGGCGCTGTTTTCATCCTGGCCTCGCCGATCTTGATCCCGCCCTTTTCCGGTGAGAAGATCAGCAACCGGTCACCGCTCAGGCTGAATTTGACCGGCGTGGATTTCACACGCGAAAAATCGCCGGATGTGACCACCCATTCCCGCTTCTTATATGTAATATGGCCCTCTTTCCGCACCTTTCCATCATCTTTTTGCATGCCATATTGCACCAGCTTATCCAGCAGGTCCGCTTCAATATGGATCAGCTCTTTGCCTTCAAGATATGATGCCATTCGCTCATTCGGAATCCACTGTTTTTGTACGCCATTTTCAGTAAACCGGTGCAGCCTGTTATTATAAGACGCGATATATTCATCTATGATCTTGCGGTCTTGGATTTCTTCCAGCGTAATGTCATAGCATTTGAGCCGTCGATGCTCTTTTTTGCCGTTCACATCCACATAGCCGGCTTCCATTTTGGCATATCGGTCTTTGATACGTTCCTGAATCCATGCCTCAAAGGTTCTGAATTCGCCGTATTGACGTTCAATGTGAACCTTTTCTTTTGGCGAATACACGTGCGCCGGATTGAAATCGAACACAAACCCACCTTTTTCGCTGTATTTATAATTGATCTCCTGAAAAGCGCGGTTCGTGTTCAGGAACCCGCCCGCATTATCTGGCCGGAACTTGATCTTTTGCTTGGGCAATGGTTGCTTCAACCATCGGATCAAAACATCAATAGAATTCTCTGACGATTCCGAAAAATAGAATTCTTTGGCAAGCACACATCGTGAACCTGTATCGAATAGCGTGATTACGATGGGCTGCTTATACCCCTCACCCTTCTTGATTTTGAAACTCTTGCACCAGCTCCCATCCATCTGGACAAGCGCCAGGACTTCCTCGCTTTTGAAAAATCGATGATTGTTTTTTTGAACATCGTCTTCGTCAAAGTCCGGTCTATCGAAATATTTCAACAGGCCGTTGGCTTTTTTCGCCTTATATAACCGGCGGATATTGATCTTGCAGTCGAATTCATGCTCTAGCACCTTGTGAAAATGGCAGACTTTCCGATACGACCGCGACAAAAAGGCAGCCCCATTATCAGGATCTGAGGATTCTTTCACCATCTCAACAAATCGTGCTTCTATTTTTGCCGGCAGTTGCTTTGCCATTTTGCCGGAATTTTTCCGGCCCTCTTGTGCCAATAAGCCTTTGGGCACTTCTTTCCGCCCCAGGGCATTGAACTGTTTGGTATAATACCGTTTGATCTGTCTGGATGCCTGGGGTGTCCGGTTCAGGCTTTTTTTATGGAGCAATTTTTCGAATATTTCCTCAATCGGCACGTTCTTTTTTTTCAACGCCTTGAAATGAGACATCAGGTCGATGGGGGTTTCGGATTGGGGAGGTGATTTTTCGACTGCACTTTTTTCGAGGACTGCACTATTTTCGCGGGCTGCGCTTTTTTCGATGACTGCACTTTTTTCGATGACTGCACTTTTTTCGACTGCACTTTTTTCGATGACTGCACTTTTTTCGACTGCACTTTTTTCGAGGACTGCACTTTTTTCGAGGACTGCACTTTTTTCGAGGACTGCACTTTTTTCGAGGACTGCACTTTTTTCGATGACTGCACTTTTTTCGAGGACTGCACTATTTTCGCGGGCTGCACTTTTTTCGATGACTGCACTTTTTTCGATGGCTGCACTTTTTTCGATGGTTTCGATGGCTGCACTTTTTTCGATGACTACACTTTTTTCGAGGACTGCACTTTTTTCGGCAATAAAAACGGTTTTTCTTCCTGGGCCTTCATTCAATTTTTTTCGTTTAACTACAATCCCCCATTTTTCGGGATATTTAACACGTGTTTTGGCTGCACGAAGCTTGATCCCAGATTTTTCTGCATATTCCTGAATTGTCATCCACATATCAACGATCCCCCTTGTCTACAAACGCAGTACATTCTCGCTTCAACTCCCTGCAATATCTGTTATACAGGCTACAATAAGCCTCGCCATCGTACCGATAATATACATACATGAATAGCATAGATTGTAGTGTTGCATACTCATACTCAAGCCCCTAAAATGGCAAATATTCAAAATCAATGACATGCAGATAAGGATTATTCCGGACGCTTGTCGTTCCCTTCAATTTAATTTCCCAATATTTTAGAAACGCTGCGCGGTCGTTATATCCTTCCATCTGTGCAGCTCGTTCTGTCACACCTAACACCCGCTCTTTTCGAACATCTGTGACCAGTAAGTGGATTCTTGCCAATGCTTTGGGCATATGCTGCGCATTCTCCCATCTGTCAATCCCAAGATATTCCAGGGGATGACTTGATTCATTCGCACGATATAGCACGCTGGCATCTTTCCGCCGAATTGCAAAATCCTCTAGCACATACAGTGAATCGTTTTTCGCATAGGGGCATGAATTGAAAAAATATCGTCGTGTGCGGGTTTTTTTGTATTTGACAATGTCTTGCACCTTCTGCCAATGAAAGATAATCGGTTTTACTGCCATGTTGCACCTCTCCGATTGATCCTTATTTTTCGTTCATACCAACGCTTGCACATCGGGCAAAAATAACATTCAGTGATCTCTGTGCCAACGGCTTGCAAATCAAAGAATGTGGCTATAGAATCACCTTGCATTTCAATATCCCCACAAAATGTACACTTTTCAAAACTTTCCATGATCTGCCCCCTTTTCCATCTCCGAAAGTTCACGCACATAACGCCCACGCGAACCTTTCGCGATGTTTTGAATGGTCATTCCCAGGCGAATCAGCCGGTCTGCATATTCTTGAGCGGTTGATGTCGCTGAAATGGGTACGCTTTCTGCAATTTTTGAAATTTCACAAATCCGGTCCATTGGCAGAGATTCAAACACCTCCACCATTCGCATCTTGATTGTCATATTGCCGCCTAAGATGTCTTTGCTCTCCCATTCTACCTGCAATTGTCGGGTGGCGACAGCTTCGAGCGCTTGATAGTGTTCTGCTGGCAATGCTTTCATCGAATTTTCTTTCTTTCGCCGCGCTTCAATAATCAAGTCGCCCTGTGTCTTGATTCTGTCCTGATTGGCTTCGTTCTTTTTGACCCGATCCGATGCCACTTGTGCAGCAACTTCTTTTTCTTGGGCCATCTTTGTTCTATTTTTCAATATTTTTTTGACATATGGGACGTTGCCGTGCCTTGGTTCTGTGCAAACCCCTAAGGCTTCATTCAATTTTGGACCATAGAGATTTGCAAGGGCCAGTAAATCTTGAATCATCGACAGCAGCTTAGTAATGCTTCGTTTCCCCGATTTTGTCTGGTTACAATTCAGGTTCAAAAACATTTTCACCAGATCAGACTGTACGCCGAATTTTGCAAATTTGGGGATGAAAACAGCGTACATTTCATCAATTGTCTGATATGGCGCAGGTGCGGAAACTTTCGGCGTTTTGATTTTATCGACAATGACATCCAATGAAATATGAATACGCAGATTGCTGCCATCAGAATCCGCAACCATGTCCAATATTTCGTCTTCTGTGAATGTTATTTTTCGCATTTTTAGCATTCCTTAATACTCATTCGGCTTCTTTCAATAAAATGGCATTCTTTATTATTTTTAGGCTTATACAATTTGATTAGTCTTGAGTCTTTACGTGCACAATTTTTTATGCAAGTAGTGAATTGACAGCCGGCAAGGCCTGTTTCTCTACCATCGACAAAAATCAACATTTGTTTGTTACTCATTTGTTACTCCTTTCCGCCCCATTTCTCGCTCGTATTGTTTTAAGTCCTGCCATAGTGCCGCAAGCACTTGGAGGGCTTCGTAAGTCTCTTTTTTGCATCTTTTCACTTCATTTGCTGTCAGCTTGTTGTCTGCGATAGCCGTCGCCAGTTCAGCCACAGCTTCACCAGCTTCTTTTGAAACGCCAGCAATATGTTTGAGCCAATCGTCCCGATACATCACGTTTTTTGTGTTGATCTGAATCGCCACTCTATCGAATATGGATTCAATATAATCCAATGGTTTCAAATCACTGCATGACAGCAAATATACAAAGTCCACAACCCCCAATTTGGCGCCTGTATCCTCTGGATGTAATTGGCGGGATAGGTATTTGTCATCAACGCCCATTTCATGCGCAAGCTTTCGCAGACTCTTGCCAACGCGACCTGGGGTTTCGTAGATCATCTCAATAAGTACAGATGGATTGAATATTTTCATTTGGTTTTTCCTTATAATTCCTAATACAAAGGGCATGTTACGACCTTTTGTGTTAGGTGTTTCACAAAATTTCTAAATATATGCGACAGTCAGCTTTGTCTCTTTCAGCAACGCTGTGTCAGTCAGTGGTTGCCATACGCCTTGCAAAGGTCTCCGGCCAAATTATCTCGGGAGGAACACCGATAATGTCACCCACTTTCATTTTGATCGACAGACCGGCTGATCT
>Ga0272440_1003604_pt1 | contig 11471 bp, 8 predicted proteins | sample SSMMMBAug17_FD_192440 | JGI IMG/M metagenome (GOLD analysis project Ga0272440, IMG submission 192440) | Marine sediment archaeal communities from Little Sippewissett salt marsh, Falmouth, MA, United States - SSM-MMB-Aug17 | ecosystem: Environmental > Aquatic > Marine > Wetlands > Sediment ... | reverse complement strand
GCCATTTGGCGATCTTGACACAATCAAACAATTGGCTTCATCAAAAACAGCGGCCATTTTGATTGAGCCGATTCAGGGTGAAGGCGGAATCAATGTGGGAAGCAATGCGTATTTGCAGGGTTTGAGAACTCTTTGCGATGATTTAGGTATTGTACTCATTTTTGATGAAATTCAAACAGGGTTCGGCCGCACTGGTAGAACCTGGTTTTCCGAGTATTCAGAGGTCGTTCCGGATGTGATGGCTCTGGCCAAATCAATTGGCGGCGGTGTTTACCCCAATGGTGCCATCGTTTATCGAGACATTCCGATGTTGACTGATTTTGTAAATGAAAATCCCTTCTTTCACACTTCCTCTGGAGGGGGAAGTAACATCGGCTGTCGGATTTCCGCTGAAGTGATCGACGAATTGATTGAAAAACAACTTTGGAAAAATGCTGAAAAAATGGGAAAACGCCTTAAAAGCGAACTAACCGAGATCATGTTGCAGTACCCTAAATCAATACGTGAAGTGCGCGGCAAGGGACTCATGATTGGTATTGAATACAAGCATGAATTTATGGGAATGCTCATGGCTGATATTTTAAGTAAATCCGGAATCTTTGCGGCTTATTCAGGAAATGCACCGCAAGTCATGCGATTTATGCTTCCCTTGTCGATTACTGAAGATGAAATGGACGAATTTTTAACAAGATTTAGGAGCGCCATGAAAATACAGGGATATTACCTTGTTTTTCTACTCCCCTTAACCAAAATTACTATTCTCCGAAAATGGGTGAATGATCCTAAAAATCTCATACCCATCAGTTCTTTTTTAAGAAAATTTGGTTTTTAACAACCTTCATGACAACGAAAGGAGCAAGCATCCCATGCAGAATCAAATAAAAAAAGATGATTCGTTAACGCTTCGCGAAAATTTATACGAAGAAGCCAAATCGCTTTTTTCTGAAGGCCTGGTTGAACATTTAAAGGCCAGGGGACTTGATGTGATAGAAGGACAAAGTGACGGCATCCATATCAATGACATCAATGGCGCCCGATACATTGATTGCTATTGCGCAGCATCTAGTTACAATCTTGGTCGAAAAAACAAAGCAGTGTTGGATTCTCTTAAATCCGCAGTTAAAGCAACTGATTGTGGAAATTTTATTCTCGTATCCCAGGAAAAGGCTGATTTATCAAGCAAGTTGGCGGATTTTATTGGCGACGACCTTAGCTGTGTCCTCTTCACAGTGGTCAGAGGTGAAGCCATGGATGCGGCATGTAAACTGGCCAGAGGCTATACAGGAAAAACAGAGCTGATTTCGGTGGATGGCGGATGGTATGGCCATACTGGATTTGCCATGGGGCTTTCAGAGCGTGCTGACAAGAACAGATATGGACGCTTGATTCCGGATCAAACCACTGTCGAATTCAATAACATCAAGGATGCCAAAAAGGCAATAAATAAAAACACCGCAGCCTTTATTTTGGAGCCTGTTCAGATGGAAAATGGATGCCGCATGGCAGACAAGACCTATTTAATGGAACTAAAAGTGCTTTGCAAGCAGCACGGCGCATTATTAATCTTTGATGAAACCCAAACCGGATTTGGCCGAACCGGCCATAAATTCGCCAAGGATTATTATGGCGTGACTCCGGATATTTTGTTGTTCGGTGAAGCGGTCACAGCCGGAGTGTTTCCAATGACAGGGATGGTTTTTACCCCCGCTGTCAAGTCCTTTTTCGACCATCATCCACTCATTCATTTATGCACCTTCGGAGGTCATGATGTGGGCTGTCGTGTGGCCTGTCAAGCGATTGATATTTATGAAAATTTGCGTCCATGGTTACAAACACGTGAAACTGGCCCCCTATTATTGAATCATTTATTACACATTCAAAGTTTATATCCGGATTTGATTCTTTCGATACAAGGACTGGGGCTTATGAACGCAGTCACCTTTACACGAGAAGAACTGGCCCAATCCTTTTGTGTGGCCGCTCGAAATCATGGGTTCATTGTCGTACAAGGTTTGGTTTCCAAAAAAAGTGTTGTCATGCGTCCGCCTCTAATTATAACCCGAGAGGACGTTAACAAGTTGATGGAATTGATTTCCAGTGCAATGATATCTGTTGACAATCAAGGACATGAATCGAAAAAGTAGCAGGCGCATAAAAAATGGAATATCAATTGTATTTTTGGAGGCATGGAGTATTTCTAACTCCGGACGTTCTTAAAACGCTGATAAATTTTCAAAATATCCACAAAAATATTGATAGGATCAAAACCCAGTCTGATTTTGGAAAACTGATTGTTCACCAGAACAACCGGCAATAGTTCAATATGCCAATGAAACAGTCTGGCCAAAATAAAAATTTCAACATCAAATGCATAGCCATTGATTTGAGAAAATTTGTTGATTTTTTGTGCGCAAGAGTTGCGAAATCCTTTGATTCCACACTGCGTGTCTGTAACTTCAATACCCAAAAGCTTGTGAACCAATAGTAAAAATATGCGGCTCGCCCAAATGCGTTTTTGGCTTAGACCTGCATCATATCGCGATTGATCCAAATAACGATTTCCAGAAATAATGTCGCACGCAGTTTGCTCAAAGATTTCCATTGCATGAGAAAAAAATTGGGGGTCATAAGGGAGATCTGCATCAGTAAAAAAAATATACTTACCTTTCGCATGTCTCATTCCAAAACGTATCGCATATCCTTTTCCCTTATTTCTCGGATATCCCAGGTATTTTATTTGTCGAATATTTGATGCAAGTCTTTTTACAATTATTTGGGTTTTATCAGTGCTGCCATCATCAACAAATAATATTTCATAATTGGAAAATTGATTGATACAATACACATTAATCGTGTGAAGTGTGTTTTGAATGCGCTTTTCTTCATTAAAGCCAGGGATAATTATCGAGATAAAACTTGATTCCATAATTCAAGGGTACATTTCCAAAAAAAGGTTCGCCGCTATTTTTTTTGTTCGGGAAACATTGCAAGAATTGCATTTTCAGATGCTTCACAAATCCCTTTCTCTGTAATCAATCCGGTAACTAAACGTGCAGGTGTGACATCAAACGCATAATTTACACAAGGACTGTCATCTGGTGGAACCAATACCTCACAAGTTTGATTATTATAAAGCCCCTGGACCAATCGGACTTCATCTGGATCACGTTTTTCAATGGGAATTTCGCCAATACCATCGCGAATGTTCCAGTCAAAGGTTGATGAAGGTAAGGCCACGTAAAATGGGACATGATTATCTTTTGCAGCAAGTGCTTTTAGATAAGTGCCAATCTTATTGGCCACATCACCTGTATAGGTGGTTCTATCGGTGCCAACGATCACCAGATCAACCATGCCATGTTGCATTAAATGGCCGCCGGTATTATCTGGTATGACTGAATGGGGCACGTTTTTTTTTCCCAGTTCCCAGGCAGTCAGTCTGGCGCCTTGATTTAAAGGGCGGGTTTCATCAACCCAGACATGAACATGAATCCCCTGATCATGTGCAACATAAACTGGCGCTGTGGCTGTACCATATTCCACACAGGCCAACCATCCAGCATTACAGTGTGTGAGCACATTTACAGGCGTGTTCTTTTTTGTTTGAGCAATATTCTTAATAAGTTCAGCGCCATGTCGTCCAATTTGATAACAGCGATCAACCTCAGCCTCAGCGATTTCACCTGCTTTTACTCGCGATAATTCAAGATGTTTTTTAGGATCAGGTTCTTCAAGAATACTTGTTAACATGGTATCAACAGCCCAGGCGAGATTTACTGCTGTGGGACGTGCATCTTTCAGACGCTTACATTCGTGCTTAAGGTATTCGATATCACCTGCTCTTTTGTTTACAATTAAATATACACCATAGGCCGCAGTGACGCCGATTAAAGGAGCTCCTCTGACATACATTTGTTGAATAGCACGAATTGTATCATCTACTGTTTTTAAAGGTTCAACACTATATTTATGCGGCAATACGCGTTGGTCAATAATTTTAACTGTATGATCATTGGTATCGTACCAGATGGGTCGGTTTGATTGGTTTGTGACTTCCATGGTTTCTCCCGGTGTGTCATGTTTCCTGGTTTGTTTTCGGGTTTATTTCAGGTGCACCCTTTTTTTATTCATGGCTTTGGGCTCAATATCAAGGGCAATTTTAAGAACATCATCCATGTGTGAAACCCATTTCAATTCAATTTTTTCGAGTATGATGTCTGGAATATCCTGTAAATCCTTTTTATTTTCCTCAGGTAAAACAATTGTTTGTATTCCTCCCCGGTTTGCTGCCAAAATCTTTTCTTTTAATCCGCCTATGGGTAATACTCTTCCCCTGAGTGTTATTTCACCGGTCATTCCTATTTCGCGTTTTACTGTTTTTTGAAGTAATGCTGATATGATTGAGGTGCACATTGTAATTCCCGCAGAGGGGCCATCCTTTGGAATTGCACCTTCGGGTACATGTAAATGAATATCATATTTTTCATAAAAGTCGTTTTCAAGTCCGAGCATCTCTGTTCGAGATCTGACATAACTGTGAGCCGCCTGGGCGGATTCTTTCATTACTTCGCCCAGTTTACCTGTAATTTGCAGTTTGCCTTTGCCAGACATGATGACTGTTTCTATGTATAATAATTCACCGCCATATTGTGTCCATGCAAGTCCGGTGACCAGACCAATATGGTCTTTGCTTTCAATTTGACCATAACGATATTGATATGGCCCGAGATACGTATTTAATAAGTCCTCATTAATTGTTACGCGAAATGCTTTTTTTTCTTCAGGTGTTTTGGAGACATACTCTCTGGCTATTTTTCGACAAATGGCTGCAATTTGTCGTTCTAAACTCCTGACACCCGATTCCTGGGTGTAGTTTCGAATCATACTGAGAAGAATATCTTGAGCGAAATTGATGATTCCATCTTCCAAACCATTTTGTTTGATTTGTCTGGGAATTAAATAATCGGTGGCAATATGAAGTTTTTCGTGTTCTGTATAGCCAGATAATCGAATAATTTCCATCCGGTCTTGTAATGGTAGTGGAATATCATGGAGTGTATTGGCTGTGGTAATAAACATGATATCGGATAAATCGTAGTCTACATCAAGATAATGATCATTAAAGGTACTATTTTGTTCAGGATCAAGCACTTCCAAAAGTGCGGATGAAGGGTCACCCCGAAAATCCATGCTCATTTTATCAACTTCATCCAGGCAAAAAACAGGGTTGTTTACTTTGACTTTTTTTAAAGATTGAATAATTTTTCCCGGCATGGCACCAATATAGGTTCGTCGATGGCCTCTGATTTCTGCCTCATCCCGAACACCTCCCAATGACAGGCGAACAAATTCACGATTTGTAGCACGGGCCACTGACTTTGCCAATGATGTTTTCCCTACACCCGGAGGGCCCACCAGGCATAAAATTGGTCCGCGAACTCTTTTTACCAGCGATAACACAGCGAGATACTCTAAAATTCGTTCTTTGGGTTTTTCAAGCGCATAATGATCTTCATTGAGAATTTTTTCAGATTGGTCCACATTAAGTCTTGTTTTTGATTTATTGAACCAGGGAAGATCAATGAGCCATTCAATATAGTTTCGAATGACAGTTGCCTCGGGCGACATTGTCTGCATCATTTTGAGTTTTTTGATTTCCTGGCGCGCTTTTCCTACTGCTTCTTTTGACATTCTTTTGCGTTTGAGTCTTTTTTTCAGGTCTTTAAATTCTTCATCTCTTGAATTATCCGGATCTGTGCCCATTTCTTTTTGGATGGCACGCATTTGCTCTTTTAAATAGTAATTTCGCTGGTTTTCATCAATTTGTTTTTGCGTCTGGCCTTTGATTTTCTTTTCCATTTCAAATATATCTGTTTCAGCAGCCATCTTTTGGACCAGCTTTTCAATACGTTCTTCTGGATCAAAAAGGGTCAGCAATTCTTTTTTATCTTTTAGCTTGAATGGAAAATGTGCGGATATTGTATCTGCAAGTTGTGAAGGATTAACAATGGATGAAATATTTTTCACCAGATCTCTAGGGATCGACTTGTTTTTATTGGCATAGGCCTGAAATTTATCCAGCATGGTGCGATTGAATGCCACCGCTTTTTGTTTGTCAATTTCAGCAATATTTGCGGGCTTAATTTCAACTTCAAAGATTGCATCATTTTCGATAAATTGGACAATTGTTGCGCGATACATGCCCTCAATCAATGTTTTCATTGTGCCATCAGGAAGTTTAACCATTTGAAGAATTTTACCAACAGTCCCTTTAACATTGATGTCAGCCTTGTTTGGGGATTCAATATCTGTTTTGGTTTGTGTTGACAAAAAAACCAGTTTGTTGGTTTTCATGGCAAATAATAATGCTTTCGTTGATTTTTTTCGCCCTACAAATAAGGGTGCAATGACATAGGGGAATACAACGATATCCCTCAAAGGCAACAATGGTAAAATCAAGGTTTCATTCGCATTTCTTTTCTTAGTTAAAAACATGTATTAAGCCAGTTTTTTCTGTGATTCATAAACCAGAATGGGGTCTTCGCCATTCAAAACAACTTCCTCATTGATAACGCATTCCTCAATCGTGTTAACAGATGGAATATCATACATCAAATCGAGCAAGGCCTTTTCCATTATAGCACGCAATCCCCTGGCTCCTGCTTTACGTTTTAATGCTTCACTGGCGATAGATTCCAGGGCTTTATCAGTAAAGCGCAGGTTGACACCCTCCATTGCAAACAACTGTTTATATTGTTTAACCAGGGCATTTTTAGGCTCGGTCAGTATTCGAACCAGGGATTCTTTTCTAAGATTATCAAGGGGGGCGATAACAGGGAGCCGTCCGATAAATTCGGGAATCAAACCAAATTTAAGCAAATCTTCAGGTTGAAGTATTTTCAGCAATTCGCCAATTTCTTTGTCATCCTTTTTCATAATCTTTGCTTCAAATCCCATGACTTTATTACCGATGCGCCGTCGAATGATAGTATCCAGGCCTTCAAAACTACCGCCGCAAATGAATAATATGTTTGAGGTATCAACCTGAACAAATTCTTGTTGCGGATGTTTGCGGCCGCCTTTGGGGGGCACACTGGCAGTTGTACCTTCAATAATTTTTAGAAGTGCCTGTTGGACGCCTTCGCCAGATACATCTCTAGTAATTGATGGATTTTCTGTCTTTCTGGATACTTTGTCGATTTCATCAATATATATGATGCCACGTTCTGCTTTTTCAACATCATAATCTGCATTTTGTAGAAGTGCCAAAACAATTCGTTCCACATCCTCGCCAACATATCCGGCTTCAGTCAAAGTGGTGGCATCAGCAATTGTAAAAGGCACATCAAGGAATTTGGCCAGTGTTCTTGCTAGAAGGGTTTTTCCAGTGCCTGTTGGACCAATTAACAAAACATTACTTTTCTGAATCTCGACTGATCGATCATACGAATGAGTGGGCGCATCAAGTCTTTTATAGTGATTATATACTGCAACTGAAAGCACTTTTTTGGCATACTCCTGCTCTATGACATAGTCATTTAATACTTTCATAATTGCAGATGGTGTAAACGTTAGATCATCAAACCCTTTAATAATGTCTTCATCAAGGATTTCCAGACACAATTGAATACATTCATCACAAATATAGACATCCGGACCTGCCACCAGTTTTTTTACTTCATCCTGAGTCTTTGCACAGAATGAACAGACAGGTTCTTCAGAAGTGCGGCCCTTCTTTTGTTTTAGATTTGCCATTTGTACTCCTATTTGTCATCATCTACAGAATCCAAGTCCTTTCTGTCAGTAATGACATGATCCACCAGACCATACTTTTCGGCTTCCTCACCATTCATAAAAAAGTCGCGATCGGTATCGGTTTGGATAATCTTCAAATCTTGTCCAGTATGAGAGGAAAGAATGAGGTTCAATTTTTCTTTTAATCTTAGAATTTCTCGGGCTTGAATTTCAATATCTGATGCCTGCCCTTGAAATCCACCCATGGGTTGATGAATCAATATTCTTGAATTGGGTAGTGAGTAACGTTTTCCTGAGGTTCCGGCAGCAAGTAAGACCGCCCCCATACTGGCAGCCTGACCCACGCACAGGGTTGCAATTTCAGGTTTAATATATTGCATCGTATCATAAACTGCCATACCCGCAGTCACAACACCACCGGGAGAGTTAATATAAAAATTGATATCTTTTTCCGGATCTTCTGATTCAAGATAAAGTAATTGTGCAATTAATAAGTTGGAAATTTCATCGTTAATTGCAGAACCTAAAAAGATAATTCGATCTTTTAACAAACGTGAATAAATATCATATGCACGTTCACCTTTACTGCTATGTTCAATGACCATTGGGATCAATGCCATATCAATATCCTTTCTTTGGATGCTAATAATCCAATTCTAAAAAAATTATTCGTCCTGGCTGTCTTTACTATCAGAAACAGGATCCGCTTCAAGGGAAACAGTTTCAATAGTGTTGGCATCAAGGACCATATCGAATGCTTTTCTTTCAAGAATTGTGTATTTCAAAGTCTCAAGAGAATTTCGATTTTCTTCTTTGTTATAAAAAGTTACAACTTCTTCAAGTGATTTCTCTGTTACCTTTGCAATGCGCTCAAATTCAGCATCAACTTCAGCGTCAGTGGCCACCAATTTTTCTTGATCAATAAGATAATTCAATAACATATGGCGACGCGCCTGTATTTCTGCCAGTTCTCTATATTGTTCATTAATCTTTTCATCAGAGAATTGCGTTTTTTCAATGTCAACGTTTTGAGCAGCAAGTGTTTGTTGTATTTCACCTTTAATACTCATCAGTTCATGCTGAATCCAGGTATCGGGAATGTCAAAAGAAACTCTTTCAATCAATTGCTCGTAAATCAATTCTTGAAGTTCTTTTTTGGCCTGATCCGCATAAAGCTGTTCAAAATTATTACGAATGGTTTGTTTTAATTCGTCAAGATTTTGATATTCACCCAATTTTTTTGCAAACTCATCGTTTATTTCCGGGTAAACGATTTTCCGAATGTCCTTTAACAAAACTTTCATTTCAATTTTATTGTTTGCCAGACCTTCAGTAGGATAATTTTCCGGAAATGAGAACTCAAATTGACGTTCCTGAGATTTGTTCATACCCAAAAGATTTTCATCAAAATTGGGAAAGAGTTCATTTTTACCAATTACAAGGCGAACAGCCGATGTTTTAGGAAGCATGCCAAAAGGTTTTCCCTCTTTAAAACCTTCATATTCAATAACAGCAATATCATTGTGTTGAAGGGGGCGATCTTCAAGGATAGGTTCGGTTGTTGTCATGGTTTGGCTGTGTTTTTCAATTTGCCGGTCAATCATTTGATCATTAATAATGTATTGATTTCTAGATAACTTTAAACCTTTAAAGTCTATCTTTTCAATCTTTTGTTTGACATCCACAGTCATTGAGAACTTAAAGGGTTCACCACTTTTTAATTCAGGAATATCTGCTTTCGGTTCGCCAATCACTTCAAGCTTGTGATCCAACATTGCTTTTTCAAAAGACTCACTGATAAATTTTGAACGAATGTTTTCTTTAACATCCTTTCCAAACATACGTTCAAGAACCGATCTGGGGACTTTACCCGGACGAAAGCCTTTAACGCGTGCATTTTTTTTCAATTCACGAAACGCACTATTCAGTTCCCGGGTTACTACTTTTTCCGGAATTTCTATGGTAATCACTTTTATTGCGCCAGATACATCCTCGACATGAACCTGTGCCTGTTCTTCATTCTGTTCTTCTTTCTGTTCTTCCATGTGTATTAATCCTTCTTCTGTTTCGCGTTCAACAACGATTCTTTCTAGAATCATTGCTGAACGGCCAAAATTAAATATTCGTCAAAAAAAAGTGCGAGAGGGGAGAATCGAACTCCCATTCCGAAACCGGAGCTGGATCCTAAGTCCAGTGCGTCTACCAATTCCGCCACTCTCGCTTTTTAATAAAAATAATGATGGACAAACTTTGAATAAAATGTCATGAATGTATATTCAAAATTTGTTTGAATCTTTTAATTTAATATTAAATCATGAAAGTGTCAAGAAAATTGAGAATATCATTTTCAAACAAATGTAATTTTTTTTTTAAAGCGACGATATTTGTTTCTTTGATATTTTGTGCAGGCGCAGTTGCACAAGATTTGCCAACAATTGTTATTGACCCCGGACATGGCGGCACAGATAAAGGCGCAACAGGCTATTATCAATCGACAGAAAAAAAAATTACATTGACCCTGGCCAATCGTATTCAGATGCAAATGAAAGCGGAATACAATGTAATTCTGACACGCAAAACAGATGTCCATGTTCCCTTACTGGAACGTACCGCCATAGCAAATCAAGCACAAGCCCTTGCTTTTATTAGCCTTCATGTTGGGGCCAGTTTTCGATTATATCCCCAGGGAATTCGAACTTTTTACTGGCAATCCGGACAAGGAGAAAACTATTTTAGTAATGCGCTCAAGACCGGAAACGACATTCAAACCGAAAAGCGCCCTTTGCTTTGGGATCATTTACAAAGATACCATTTGAGCTCAAGTAAGCTGCTTGCCGAATGCGTTCATAATAATATCTTGTCTCAGATAAATTTATACGATCGGAAGATAGGGGGAGCACCATTATTGATATTGACCGGTGCGGATATGCCGGCTATTGTAATTGAATTCGCATATATTTCAAGGCCAAAATCAGAAAATAATTTATCGCGAATTCCCTATTTGGATCGCCTTGCTCGGGGCATTGCATTGGGCGTTGAACTTTTTTTTAAAAAAAATACATTTGATTTAAAAACAAGCTTGCAATTTTAAAAAAAAATGTTATTATAGATTTTAACAAATCAAATTATCGGGGCGTAGCGCAGCCTGGTAGCGCGTCTGCTTTGGGAGCAGAAAGTCGGGGGTTCAAATCCCTCCGCCCCGATTTATTTTCCGGTCGGACCAAAAATGTTTTTCCAACCTATTGATTTTAAAAGAAAATAAAAACCACCAATTTTCGTTCTTAGAAGGCCCATTTTAACCCCAAAATGGGCCTTCTAAGAAAATTTAAAATATCCCAAACTACGTATTTTCAAACTATAATTAATGGCAGGAAAACAACTTCAACAATGAAATTTAAAACAGGTTTTGAGGATCTTTCATATCAAGAAATATATCCATAGTCAGAATGGTTTGTTATAAACTAATAGTTTCAGCTATTCCAATTTTTTTCTCCTGGCACAATTTTTTAGCATGAACACTAAAACCCCCCATACTTAAAAATGCAGGAATGACTTTTTTATCTTTATTCAGTCTGGCAAACACATCTAATTTTTCTATAAAATCTCGAATAATTTGAACACCAACTTTTGTTTTCCATTTTTTGACTTCAATTAAAACAACTGTTTTGCAATCTGATTCTGCTTTTATATCTATTTCCATTTCTTTGCCATCTGAG
>Ga0272440_1003603_pt1 | contig 11472 bp, 9 predicted proteins | sample SSMMMBAug17_FD_192440 | JGI IMG/M metagenome (GOLD analysis project Ga0272440, IMG submission 192440) | Marine sediment archaeal communities from Little Sippewissett salt marsh, Falmouth, MA, United States - SSM-MMB-Aug17 | ecosystem: Environmental > Aquatic > Marine > Wetlands > Sediment ... | reverse complement strand
TATATCCAGAAGATCCATGCTATTGGTGCGCCATCATGTATTTCTCATGTGATTAGCGTAGGGGCTGTGAATAATCATGATAAAATTCAGCAATTTTCCAATAGCTGTGATCTTCTGGATATATTTGCGCCGGGCGCTGGGATACAATCATCGATACCATTACAAAAATTTTCTCAGAAATCCGGTACTTCCATGGCTGCGCCTCATGTGGCTGGTGCATGGGCAGTGCTTCGATCAAAGGGAATACAGGCATCCAACGATGACCTTCTGTTTCGGATAAAACATGCAGCGCCACTATTGACAGATTCCAGAAATCAACTTCAACACCCTCGGCTTCAGATCGACTGGGCGATATCTGATACTCCTATTTTAACATCCAATAAACCTATTGAAAACACAGTAAATAAACATGAATGGCACTATTACCGCATTTTGAACAGGCATGCTGAATGTCAGTATACTGTCAAGCTTGACCACATATCTGATGATGCTGATTTGTATGTTCGTCATAAAGATTTACCATCAACTGATGATTGGGATGGGCGCCCTTATAAAGGGTATCAGCAGTCTGAAGCATTTACGTTCCACGCAAGAGAAACAAGCGTTTGGTTTGTGGGTGTATATGGTTATCGCCAGTCGCAATACAACCTCTCTTTAAATGAACATGCGATCTATTCCCTTGATTTCAATACGCCGCAAAAAAAGGACATTCAAGAGGGAGAATGGCATTATTATAGCCTTTCGATTGCACTGAATGAAACCTGCCAGGTTCAGCTGGATAGTCTAAAAGGGGATACAGATCTGTACTACCAAGTCAACCAATTTCCTCATGAAAATAATTATTTATTACGTTCTATTAAAAACGCACGATATCCAGATCTATGCGTGATAGAACCGGTCGCCCCTGGAACCTTCGCCTATCTGGGTGTATTTGGGTATCAGGCAGGCAGTTATCGTATCCAACTGAAAAAAGGGGAATAACATGCAAGAGACATTGCCAGAAAATCAATCTTCAGCAAAAACAGAAATATTGGCTGGTCTGACAACCTTTCTGGCCACCATGTATATTATTATCGTTAATCCAGCCATTCTCCAGGACACGGGCATGCCTTTTAATGGCATTCTGACTGCCACCATACTGGTCAGTGCCCTGAGTAGCCTTGCCATGGGCATTTATGCCAAAAACCCCATTGTGATCGCACCCGGAATGGGATTAAATGCATTCTTTACATACACTGTTGTTATTGGAATGAAAACGCCTTGGCAAGTGGCTTTGGGCGCAGTCTTTTGGTCGGGTATTATTTTTTTGTTGTTATCAATTTTTAACATCCGAACCCTGATTGTTCAGGCCATACCGCGTCAATTAAGGTTTGCAATAGCTGGTGGAATTGGCCTGTTTATTACATTGATTGGCTTTGCCAAAGCTGGATTTGTTGTTGCCAACCCAGCGACAATAATTGGCGCCGGACCCATCAATGCAATTACATTGACTTTTGTAGCAGGTCTGGCAATCACTGCTATACTGGTTGTTTATCGAATTCAAGGGGCTTTGGTAATCGGAATTGTCGTGACAACTCTGGCATCCATACCCATTGGACGGTTCTGGGGGGATGCATCAGCTGTCAACCACGGCATCAGCACATTGGTGACCTGGAAAGGCATTTTTGCCATGCCGGATTTCAGTCTGATATTGAGTGCCAATTTATTCGGTGCATTAAAACTGGCTATGATACCGGTTATTTTCTCATTATTATTTACCGATATGTTCGACAGCCTGTCTACCTTGGTTGGCGTTGCTGAGGCTGGCAATATAAAGGACAGCAAAGGCGAGCCAAGAAATATCAAGGAGTCACTGATTGTTGACAGCCTTTCCACAACAATTTCCGGACTTCTGGGCACAAGCTCAGGCACTTGCTATATTGAATCAGCCGCTGGTATTGAGCAAGGTGGCCGAACCGGACTGACAGCCATTGTTTGCGGGCTATTATTTTTACCGTTTATGTTCATGTCTCCACTTTTGTCGATGGTGCCATCAATTGCAACATCACCCGCTCTGGTATTGGTGGGGGTTTTTATGATGAAACCCGTAGCAAATATCACCTGGAATGAACTGGACAATGCAATCCCTGCCTTTCTGGCGTTAGTGTTGATTCCATTGACATACTCAATCACGCAGGGAATTATTTGGGGGTTTTTAAGCTGGACAGTTATCAAGCTGGTCACTGGCAAAAGCAATGAAGTCACGCCAACTTTGCTAGTGATTGATTTTTTTGCGGTATTGGCATTGATTGGCTAAAAATAAGCTATTTGTTCAAACTCAAGTACAAGGCAAGGGACGCAAAGCGTCCAGGATGCATTTCCACGCAAAGCGTGGGAACGAGAAGGCAATAAACATGCCATGAAAAAACATAGTTGAACGATATTGTCTTTTCATGGTATTAATTGAAAAGAATTTGTGGAATCCAGGCTAAAAAGCCGCAAACAATAAAGTGACTTTCCACAATTAAATGCAGCCATGTGCTGGAAACAACGCTTTTTTTCTCGTAAAACCGAATAAAAAACAAAAATAGTATTGCAGAAAACCCCACAAAAACAGCGGTTATATATATTTGCGAAAGCATATAAAAGACAAAGGTCCAGATAAAAAGACCAATACTCATAAACTTGAGTAACAACATGGTGCGGTTTTCCCCCAGAAGCCCGGGGAGTGTTTCCTGGCCAACAATTCGGTTTCCCTGGATATCCAGTAAATCAAAAAATGCGCATCGAACAAATACCAACCCGGTAGACCAGGTAAAAACAACCAATGAGGCCACTGTGACTTGATGCGTATAGGCAATAGCGGGCAGTATTGATGTTACAACTCCCCAGGCAATGGCAATCAAGATGGTTTTGGATCCAGGGATATCCTGAATTTTCTGAATATGATATTTTGTAAGTCCTGCTGGAATGAGTGACACTTTATATGCCATACCCATTATACTCATAGCCAAAAGAATAGTAAAAGCGGTCATTCCTTGAAAAAAGGCCAGAAGTAAGCCAAGCATACCGGATATAAAAGCCAATGCCAGCAATGGAAAACGATAACGTTCATAAAACATCGCACGATAAGGATAATTATAACGTTCTGCTTTTCTGCTGATATAATTGTTTAACGTATGCATGGATAAGACATACAGAAATGCCATCATCGCATGCTGAAAATGTGGTGGAATGCCTTGTATGCACATACAGGCAAATGCCAATGCACCGGCACCCAGTGCAACATAAAGGTTTGTAAATAATAGGGCTTGCTGAAAACTTTGAAACAGGGATCCCCATTTCTTTGATGACATGGTCTCCAGGTGATGGCAAACCCTGTTGATAATCCAGTTGGGCGTCGATGCACCGGCTGTAATACCAACATGTTGAAAATTTTCGAGTTCTTGATCGGGTAAGTCATTTTCAGTTTCAATATGATATGATGGTATTCCTTGCTGCTGGACAATTTCTGCCAGTCTTCTGGTATTGCCACTGTTTTTTCCGCCGACAACCACTACCGCATCTGATTGTTTCGCAATTTCTTTAACCTCAACTTGTCGTTTGGATGTCGAGTCACAAATGGTATTAAAAATCAGGTAGTGAGCCAAATGAGATTCAAGGTAATCTGATACCTGAGAAAAGAAGTCGTGATTTTGTGTGGTTTGGGCTACCAGAATGGCTTTTGGGAATTTCGGCAAGCTTTTCAAATCTGCAATGTTTTGAATGACATGCCCTTTTCCCTGCGTATATCCCATCAGGCCTTTAACCTCGGAATGATCAATATCTCCCAAGATAAGTGTATGATAATCCGATTGTGCATAGCGATGAATAATTGTCTGAACCTTAATCACGCGCGGACAGGTGGCATCGATAACGCTAAAACCAATATCCTCAAGCTGTTTTTTTTCCTGTGGTGGGACGCCATGCGCCCGAATCAAAACTGTACCTTGACCATTTTCCGGAATGTGATCGAGAATTGAAATCCCTTTATTTTTTAAAATATCAAGGACTTGTGAATTGTGAATCAATGGACCATAGGTATGCACAGGTCCTTCCGCACGATTGGAGGCATCCAGTACCAAATCCACTGCACGTCGTACGCCCATACAAAAACCAGCTGTTCGTGCAAGTGTTAATTTCATGTTGGCTTTAGAATGACCTGATGATCCACCAGAGATAACGAATAGACCATGGCTTTTAAAAACTTTTGATCACCGAAGATATTGGTCAGCTTGACACCATCGTCAACAGGCTCGACAGTATCGACAGCCTCCATGACCAATTCTTTTGTGGCATCTGTTTCATTGATAACGTAGGCATTTGCTTCGCACATTTTTGACTCCTTAGGAATTATAAAAAAATAACATACCCATTTCTATCGAATCATAATTACATGCAAGATCGTGTAGAGACGTAGCATGCTACGTCTCTACGGCACGTAAACCTCAATACGAATATTTAAAATGGGGAACTTATTTTTCGAAAGTTCCTTAGTTATAGTTTAAGAGATTCATATCACAAACGAAAAGAATTGTCAGGGAAAATGTCCTTAAGTCAAGAAACGAGTCCCAAAATTATTTTTTTCTTGAGTACCTTCTTACTTGACAAAAACGTTCAATTATGATTTGGTTCGCACCACTTTTTAAATTCTATGGTTAAACGATGATTTGAAATCAGCCTTCCAGCAAACATATTATTGATTCACGATGCCAATTATCGTTTATTAGTATTAAATTCAAATCCTTAACTCAATTGGATAAAATGGAGAACAAACAATGAAACAAACATTTCAACCCAGCCGAATTAAACGGGCACGCACCCATGGTTTCCGCAAAAGGATGTCAACAAAGGCTGGACGAAAAATTATTAATCGCCGACGGGCTAGAGGCAGAAAACGTTTGAGCGCCTGATCGGTGAGCAATTTTGCTTTTCCCAAAAACTATCGGCTACGCAAACGCTGTGAATTTGAGCAATTAAAAAAAAATGGTAAACGAATTCAAAATCATTTATTTTTGGTTAATTATGCTCAAAAATATATCGGTGATGCGTCCAGACTGGGGATTACCGTCACAAAAAAAACAGGCAGTGCTGTTGTACGTAATCGAATAAAGCGGCTGGTCAGGGAAACGTTTCGTTTGAATAGACATAAACTGACGCAAAGCTTTGATATAAATGTTATTGCAAAAAAACGAATTCGAAATCATACCAATCAGGAAATTATTGATGCCTTACTAGATATATATGATAAGCTAGTTGCTGTTCCGCCAGAAAATGACAGGTATCAGACATTATGAAATGGCTTTTATTACAAATGATTCGTTTTTATCAAATTGCAATATCCCCATTATTACCAGCATCGTGTCGATTTTATCCAACCTGTTCAGCATACGCTAGGGATGCAATTTCAACATACGGTGTTTTTAAAGGATCGTATTTGAGTATTCGACGACTTCTCAAATGCCATCCTTTTCATCCTGGCGGTTATGACCCCATCCATTAAAAACAATGAATACGTCCACACGTGTTCCTGGAGTAATAATCAATGGAACAGATCAGGTTTCTCCTGGCAATTGCACTATCTTTCCTTGTGCTCTTTGTTTGGCAGAACTATTTTATTGAACAACCGGCAAGACAACTATCAGAGGTTGAAGAAAATCAGATTGAACCTCAATCAGATGGACAGTCATCTTTTTCCGATGAACAAACGCCAGTGGTCCTTCACCCATCATCCAAAAAATCTGAAATTCAACCAACACCTGAAAAAGTGATAGAAAAACCGGCAAAACAAGTTATTGTTCAGACCCCACTATTTGAGGCCATATTGTCCGAACGTGGTGCTGCAATCAACGCAATAACCCTTTTTAACTATAAGACTTCTATGGCTGATGATTCAACATTTATGCAGATTGTGGATCTTTTGGAAAAAGGGACAGCACTGGTTTCTTTAAAAAATAATTTAATTCCAGATCTAGATCGGGTTGTGTACGAATTACAATCAACTCAATCAATGATTAAAGTGAACGCTTCTCAGGAATTGCGCTTTATCTATCGCTTACAACAAGGGCTTCAGGTGGTCAAAACGTATCTTTTTTCTCCGGATTCCTACATGATTGGTCTCTCTGTTGCCATTGAAAATGCAACAGATTTCCCTGTTGGTGATCAGATCAAAATTTCGATGCGACAAAAAATACCAGAAAACGTGGAAGGATATATTTTTGAAGGACCTGCAATTTTAGTCAATAACCAACTCAATGAAATTGCAATGGATGAAATCGAGGATAATGGACATTTCACAGGCAAAATTTCATGGGCAGCCGTTGAAGACCGATACTTTGCCGCAGCAGCAATTCTGCCGGATACCCTTGAAAACGTTCATGCCCATTTTTCAATGCAAGATCAAATCATTCAGACAGATATATTGCTTCCCTCAATGAACATCCCACCTCACAAACAAATGCGCCTGGATTTTGATCTCTATTTTGGGCCCAAAAGCCTTGAAACGCTGAACAGTCTGGATAATAATTTTAATGAAATCATTAATTTCGGATGGTTCGATATTATTGCCAGGCCCTGTTTATACTTGATGAATATTATTTATCAAGTGATTCCCAATTATGGTATTGCGATCATTTTATTGACCATTTTGATTAAGCTCTTATTCTGGCCACTTGGTAATAAAAGCTATCAATCCATGAATGAAATGCGGAAACTCCAACCCATGATGAAACGAATTCAGGAAAAATATCAGGATGATCGACAAAAAATGAATCAGGAAATGATGAATCTTTACCGTACATACAAAGTTAATCCATTGGGCGGATGTCTTCCAATGCTACTGCAAATCCCTGTATTTATTGCACTATACAGAATGCTGTATCAAGCAATTGAACTCCGCCATGCACCTTTTTTTCTTTGGATTAATGATTTATCTGCGCCTGACCGACTATTTCAATTCGATGGTTATATTCCATTGATGCAGGAGCCTTATGGCATCCCTGTATTGACAATCATCATGGGCGGAACAATGATACTTCAACAAAAAATGTCGCCACCACCCGGAGACCCTAGTCAGGCCAAAATGATGATGTTTTTACCGGTCATTTTTACGTTCATTTTTATCAATTTTCCTGCGGGTTTAGTCCTGTATTGGCTGGTCAATAATGTGGCATCTATTTTGCAGCAATACTACATTAACAAGAAAAATGAGTAAACGGAGGTTAGGTGAATGAATTATATTGAATTTGTCGGTAGAACCGCTGAAGATGCAGTGAGACAGGCATGTAAAGAATTGCAGACATCAAAAGAAAAACTTAAATATGATGTTATTTCATTTGGTTCTACAGGAATTTTTGGCCTGGTTGGATCCAAAAAAGCAAAAATTCGTGTCCACTCTTTGGACTCATATCCCAAAAGAACCGAGAAACAATCCAGTCGTATTAATGAAAAAAATGATACTGATAAAACATTAGACAACCGCTCTTCAAAAATAGATGAACCATCTCATGTTGAGGAACAAAAAAATCGATCTGCGCGAACAGAAGACGAATCCAGTCGATCATCACCGTCTGATGAGAAGTTCAACCGATCATCACAGTCAGGAGATCAGTTCAACCGGTCATCTCGATCTGATGAAGAAGCGCCCTATCGATCATCTCGATCCTCATCACGATCTGAGGAAGCGCCCTATCGATCATCATCACGATTCGAAAAATCCAATCGCCCCTCACGATCTGACAATGATAGGCCTTATCGTGACACAGATCCTGATATTTCAACTGAAAGTGAAGACATCGACATTGGTGATCCAAATGATCCGCTTTTATCAGATGAGTTTGTCCAAAAAGGCTATGAAGCTCTGAAAAAGCTTGTTGAGTCAATTACAGATGATGTGACGGTTTCATGTGGTGCGCGAGATAATCAGGTATTTTTCCATGTTCAGGGAGGAAACACGGCCGTCCTGATAGGCAAGCATGGACAAACCCTTGAAGCCATGCAGTTTCTTATTGACAAAATTATCAATAAGAATCGTTTTAAGCAAAAAGTCCGGATACGCATCGATATTGAGGGATACTTGCGTGTCAGAGAAGAAAACTTGAAAAATATGGCCCTTCGATACGGTGAAAAAGTCATCAAAACCAAAAGACCAGAAACAATTGGTCCGATGAATGCACATGACAGACGAATTGTTCATCTTACATTAAAATCTGAAAACCGATTAAAAACACAAAGTATTGGATCGGGTTATTACCGAAAACTGGTTATATTTCCTTACCGTGGTCGGACTCATGCTGATGAATAACTGTCTTTTTTTTCTTTTCGTTCCTCATTCTAAACGCTCCAGCGTCTTAAATATCTCAAGGCAACTTTTCCAATTTCTTCGTGTACCATCATATTTTAAGGCTGGAGCGTCGTAGGAACCCTCTCTGCTGGAGCGTGAAGTCGGTCCATTAATTAATAAGTTTTTATTGAAATTCGCAAGTCGGAAAAAAAATTGCGGCATAGGCACTTTTTTCCGTTGTTGAGTATAAAAAATAAACAAATATTTCAATAGATTACCAGCTCAATGATTAACAATTCTTTTTTGATGTAGATTCTAACACAGATAGACGTAAATAGCATATTTAAATAAAAATCAAATACTTAACAACTGGCATATTTTCTGCAACTGTGTATTTTATTATTAACTTGGGAGGTCATTATGAGCGATGTTATTAACAGTGCAGCCAATTATGGTTTATCAATGGCTGTTCAATCAAGTCTTTCACAGAACGCCCGCTACGATATGATTGCCAACAACTTGGCAAATATTGAAACACCGGGCTACAAAGCCGATATGATGTCTTTTGATAAAGCCCTGGATGAGGTGGTTACGACTGATTATACCGAAGGTCAAAAACGTCATACAGGGAACCCACTGGATGTATCGGTCAATGAGGGAATGTTTTTCACAATTGATACACCGGGCGGCATACGTTATACCCGAAACGGCAGTTTTTCTTTGAATGCTGAAGGCACGTTGATATCATCCAATGGTCATCCAGTTTTGGGACAGAATGGACCGATTACAATCGATGGAACGAACGTTGTAATCAATGAAGCTGGTGACGTTCTGGTTGATGGCCAAAATGTTGATACCTTAAAAATTGTCAACTTTGGGGGAGACAACATTGACGATGGTTGGATTTTTGGTGCACAAGGTAGCCGGCTGGAAGATCTAAAGAAAGCGGGCACGTCATATTTTGAATTAAGTGGTGATAATCAGGCACCGCCACAGGCAGAAAATGTCAAAGTTGCTCAAGGAACAGTGGAAGAGTCCAATGTTTCCGCGATGAATCAAATGATTCGGTTAATCGACACCCAACGCAATTATGAAGCCTATCATAAAATAATCAAAACCTTTATGGAAACTGACACAAAGGCAGTTACCGATGTCGGACGATTGGGTTAATTTTATAAGGAGTTTCAAATGATTAGAGGATTATGGTCGGCAGCCTCAGGCATGTCCGCACAGCAATTGAGCATTGATGTTATTGCGAATAACCTCGCAAATGTCAATACAGCCGGGTTTAAAAAAAGCCGGGCGGATTTTCAGGATCTCATGTATCAAACATTGCGTGTTGCCGGTGCAACAACGGCGAGCGGCAATGAAACCCCGACAGGGATTCAAATTGGTATGGGGTCCAAGCCTGTTGGGGTTCAAAAAATGTTCTCACAAGGCAACTACAGTCAGACAGACAATGAGTTGGACTGGTCCATTGAGGGCAAAGGTTTTTTCAAAATAATCAACAATGGTGAGGAACTTTATACACGCGCAGGCAGTTTCAAGCTGGATAGTGAGGGCTATGTTTGTACATCAGCAGGGGATCGGGTCCAACCAGAAATTACGATTCCACCGGAAACCATTTCCATTTCTGTGGATCCAGGCGGAAAACTGGTGGCTTTTGGCCCTGACAATACAGAATTGGCATCAGCTGACCTTAAATTATATTCATTTTCCAATCCGGGTGGGTTATACAGTGTTGGACGAAATCTATACCGACCAACAGATGCATCTGGTCAGGCAATTGAGGGCGATCCCGGACTTGATGGTTTTGGTACAATTGGACAAGGCTTTCTTGAAATGTCTAACGTGGATGTCGTTCAACAAATGGTAGCCATGATTGTGGGCCAGCGTGCCTATGAGGTCAACTCAAAAGCCATTCAAACAGCGGATAGTATGCTTCAGATGGCCAACAACTTGAAAAAATAATTTTTTTTACCTGGCATGTTATATCCAAAAACAACTGCATTGGCATTGCTGATTATTGCTTTCTCAGCTCTGGAAATTCTTTCCCAGCAGCCAGTAACTGTAAATGTTCCCAAAAAAGTCTGGGTCAGCAACCCACGTATCTACTTAAAAGACATTGCAACAATCAATGCACCAGCGCATCTCAGTGAAAAAATTGCAGATATTTATCTTACATACGCACCAAAGCCAGGTAAAAAAAAAGATCTCAAAGCCGACTGGATTGATTCACGCATCCGGGCGTTAAGTTTTTACGAAGACATTGAACTGAGCATTCCGATAAATGTGGAAATTATTCGTGCTTCCCAGATGGTTTCTCAAGAAGACTATTTCAACTATTTCAATGATTACATTGCAAAACACATTGGTGAAAACGTTCGGTTTGAAGTTAGCCGCTTTCAGGTAAAAGGAAACACCCCATTGCCGGTTGGCCGGTTGACAGTTAATGTCCAACGTCAGGCATCAGTAGACCTGAGAGGTTATGTCAGTTTGACTGTCTCAATTCTGGTGAATGATAATTTTGTGCAGCGTGTTGGACTATCTGGATGGATTGATCGTTTTGAAGATATTGTCTGTGCGGCCAGACCGTTGTCACGTAACCATATTGTCTCACGCCATGATGTTCTTTTGAATGCGCGAAATGTTTCCAAAATAAAGGATATGTATTATACACGTGTTGCGGATGTTCTCGGCAAGCAGATTAAACGAAAAGTGGGTAATGGGGCAATTATTTTTTCATCATTGATTGAAACACCGCCTTTGATATACAAAGGAGATAAAGTGACCATTATTGCTGAATCCAATACGTTAATAGTTAAAACAATGGGTATTGCATTGTCCGATGGTTACGCCGGGGAACAAATTCGAGTCAAAAATACAATGAGTAATAAAGTGATTCAGGCGAGTGTTGTTAATGCAAATACAGTAAAAGTCCTGTATTGAGTCTATAAAGAATAAAACGGCAAAAAAATTGAAATGGATGTTATTGTAATGCATTAATGCTGGATAAGGAAGGCGCATTCCCAAAAAGTAGGTCGAAAGGGTGCAACACAAAAAAGTTGCACTATTTTCTTAGCCCTGAAAGGGCGTAACATACCAGCCCAGGGCAACGCCCTGGGGAAATGTAAAATAGATTTTTAAGCCCTGTAAGGGCGCTACATAAATGG
>Ga0272440_1003602_pt1 | contig 11474 bp, 6 predicted proteins | sample SSMMMBAug17_FD_192440 | JGI IMG/M metagenome (GOLD analysis project Ga0272440, IMG submission 192440) | Marine sediment archaeal communities from Little Sippewissett salt marsh, Falmouth, MA, United States - SSM-MMB-Aug17 | ecosystem: Environmental > Aquatic > Marine > Wetlands > Sediment ... | reverse complement strand
AAGGTTCGCCCCTACACGTTCTTGGCACATACGTAAATGAGGAATTTATTTTTCGAGCATTCCTAAGCGCCATTAAGCGCCAATCAAAGCCCCGCCGCAAACACGAATAACCTGCCCTGTCAAACCGGAAGCCCCCGGACTGCTCAAAAACGTGACAATTTCTGCAACATCTTCAGGTAATCCACTTTGATTCAAATTATTCAGGCGTCGTGCAATAAATTGTGTTGCATAAGGAATACGTTCTGTCATCTGGGTTTCAATATAACCCGGCGCAACTGCATTAACAGCGATTCCTTTATCTGAAAGGGTTGGAGCCAATGCAGACACATAACCGATAATGCCAGCTTTTGAAGTTGAATAATTGGTTTGTCCGCGGTTGCCTGCAATACCTGAAATAGATGAGAGATATACCATGCGGCCATTTTTTCTCATCATTGGAAGAATTTTTTTGTTTACACGAAGCATGCCACACAGATTCACATCAAGAACCAGTTTCCATTGTTTTTGATTCATGTTTACCAAAAGTTTATCTCGTGTAATACCTGCATTATGAACAACAATATCTAAACCTCCAAATTTTTTTGAGACCCAATCTGCAATTCTATCCCCTGCTGAATCAGAAGTAATATCACAAAATAGAAGGCTGCCATCAATTTCTGAGGCCAGTTTAGCAGCAAGAACATCAGCTTCGGGGCGATCCATAATAATAACTTTGGCGCCTTCACGTGCAATAGAACGTGCAATTGCACAGCCAATACCCTGTGCAGCACCTGTTATCAATGCGGTTTTTCCCGCTAGTGGTTGCGTATCAGGAAATATGCCATCTGATTTTATCAAAGAATTGAGATATAAAGGTTGGCCTGTAATATAAGCGGAACGATTCGATAGAAAGAAACGAAGAACAGGCTCCAACAGGTAATCGGCATTGGAATGAACGTAAATGATATTTGCTGTTGCACCTTTAAAACCGATTTCTCTGGCCATCGCTCGAACAAAACCTTCAAGTGCGTGTGCTGTAGTTGCGGATATAACATTTTTTTTGGCATCAGGTGGACGACTTAAAATAATGATGCGGCCGCAAGTCTCAAGTGAAGGTAGATGCGTATGAAAAAAGGAATAAAGCCTTACCAATTGTTTTGGGAATTCAATATTTGTGGCATCGAATATAAGCATTTGCGGTAATGGCAGCTTTTTTTGAGAAAGAACATTTGGTTTGCACCCATAAGCGTCCCCTACCCGATAAAAAATATTGAAAACAGGTTCCTCCTTTTCTACATAAGGGATTGCGCCAGCTCTTGACATGATTTCAGCCAGGATTTTTGTTAATTTTGTAGGTCCCATCTGCCCAATCATAGCATTTTGACCTTTAAGTGGCCTTTTTTCCCATGCCTGGTTATTGCGTTTCAATTCTGTGGGAAGATTTGGAATTCCCATTTTTTTGATCAGCATCTTAAAGATTGGTTTTTTTGACAATTGCATCAGGTAGTCATTCATTTTTCATTCCTTTTTGTGCTTTAGAGAAACTGGAAAAATCAGTTTCCATTTCAAAAAAATGATCGTTTTAGGAATGCTTTGAACATAAGTTCCCCATTTTAAAATGTTCATCGGGGCTTTTGTACTGTAGAGACGTAGCATGCTACGTCTCTACACGACCTTGTTTTTTGTACGTTCAAGAGAAAACTCGAAAAATAAGTTCCCCATTTACTTATGTGCCAAGAACGTGTAGGGGCGAACCTTGTGTTCGCCCATCGTACATAGGAACGAATACGTTATTCGTTCGAGGGCGAACATAAGGTTCGCCCCTACATCGGGCTGGCAAATAAGAAAATGAGGAACTTATTTTTCGAGAGTTCCTTAGAATTTTGTACTATACTGACACTTGAGACCGATCTAAACTGCGATATTGAATCGCTTCTGCAATGTGCTGTGGTTGTATCGGATCCATTTGATCTAAATCGGCAATGGTCCGGGCAATTTTAATAATGCGATGAAATGCTCGGGCAGAAAGTCCGAGTTTATCAGAGGCAGTTTCAAGCAACTTGTACGAAGACTCATCCAGTTGACAATGCTGTTGAAGTAATTTTTGCGACATTTGTGCATTGCAATAAATTTTATCATCCTTAAATCGTTCAGCCTGAATGCGCCTTGCATCTGCCACCCGCCTGCGAATCATTTCTGAAGATTCGCTTTGTGTCTCATTTTTCAATTCTTTGTAGGACACCGCAGGCACATCAACATGGATATCAATGCGGTCCATCAATGGACCAGAGATTTTACTTCGATAGCGATGAATCTGTTGCGATGAACATCTGCAATCATGGTTCGGATCACCCAGATAGCCGCATGGACATGGGTTCATGGCTGCAACCAGCGTGAAAATACTGGGATATGTGACACTGATCGCAGCACGAGATATTGTCACTGATTGATCTTCAATTGGCTGACGAAGCACTTCCAAAACATTTTTTTTGAATTCAGCCAGCTCATCCAAAAACAAAACACCATTGTGCGCCAGACTGACTTCCCCAGGTTTTGGTGAATGACCGCCGCCAATTAATCCGGCATCAGAAATGGTATGATGCGGCGATCTAAATGGACGCTGTGTAATTAAAGCATCACTTTTTCTTAACATCCCAGAAACACTATAAATTTGTGTTGTCTCAAGGGCTTCATCAAAACAAATAGGAGGAAGAATCGTAGACAATCGCTTTGCCATCATGGTTTTTCCGGACCCCGGCGGGCCAATCATGATGACATTGTGTCCGCCTGAAGCCGCAACTTCGAGGGCGCGTTTGACATTTTCCTGGCCTTTGACTTCAGAAAAATCATTTACAGAATTGGTTTGATGATTAAAAAGTTTGTTAATATTGACTTTTGTAGGGGCAATATCAACAAGCCCCCTGCAATAATCCACCAATTCTTTGAGATGATCAATACCAATGACTGTAATACCTTCAATGACTGCGGCTTCATGCGCATTGGCTTTTGGCAGAAAAACGCCTTTCAGTCCTTCGCGTTTTGTACCCATTGCCATTGGCAATGCGCCATAAACTGGTTTGACACGGCCATCCAATGATAATTCACCTAAAAATAAAAATTGATCCATCATTTCCCAGGAAATGACATTGGTTGCGGCCAATATTCCGGCTGCAATTGGAAGATCAAATCCGGTACCTTCTTTTCGAATATTTGCTGGGGCGAGATTGACAGTAATCCGCTCATAGGGAAAATAATACCCCGAATTTCCTATGGCCGATTTCACCCGATCCCTGCTTTCCTTTACAGTCGCTTCCGGTAATCCAACCATTGTAAAAGCAGGTAATCCATTGGATATATCTACTTCCACCTCCACGACATGCGCTTCAATACCAATAATCGCACAAGAGAGAATTTGAGATAACATGTTTAAAGATCCTTCTATTTTAAGATTACATTCTATTTTAAGATTACATTCTATTATAAGATTATCTTCATATTACTTTTTTGGAATTCTTAATACCTGACCCGCATAAACTCTTAAATCATCTTTCATATGGTTGATCGCTGCAATTTTTTCCAATGGCACGTCTACCATTTTTGCAATTGACTTTAATGAATCATCGGATTTTACTGTATAGTAATAGTCAATATCAAGTGGTTCATTCTGTAAATTTCGTATTCGCGCGATGGCTTTTTGATGACTATCTGCATGCAAATGTGAGGCATTTTTTTTTTGAGATTCAATCTGTGGTACGAACAGTACCTGTCCGGGTTGAAGACGTTGATCGTTTAAATGATTCGCTTTTTTTATTTGATTTACAGGCACCCCGATGACTTTTGCAATATCCCACAGGCTGTCTCCAGATTTGACAGTATATTTTTTCCATAAGGTAGTTCCAAAACGAGTGATCGCGCTCTTTTCTGGAGAAGGTTTGGCTTTTTGTGAAGCTACAGATGATGTTTTTTCAGAATGTTTTGTCTTTGTATTCCGGTTTTGTCCATTTGGAATACGTAAAAACTGACCGGGATAAATATAACTTCGACGTGAAAGACCATTTAAACGTCGTATCGTTTGATCATCAACCCCAAATTTTTTTGCAATAAGCCAGACAGAATCTCCTTTTTTTACGCGGTATTTTAGAGTTTTTTTCCGCTTGATTTTTTTTGCTTTTTGATATTGTGGTTTTTTGGTTAACATTGGACGTTTCAACGTTTTATTTGTTATTGTCTGTACAAATGGATCCGCTGTAATATTGGGAATTTTGACAGGTAAACCCGCAATATTTTCGTTTGAAACGCTCAGCGGCAAAAAAATAGTATAGAATTTAGGGATCAACGCCTTTTGGTCAAACAGGGATTGCTTGAAAGCAGGATTCAATGTGCGAAATTCAGACAATGAAATGTTCAAACGTTCACACATATCTTTCGGGCGCGTTGGAGATTGTAATACAAATCGTTTTCGAAGCAGCGGTGTGGCCATATTCACCATTTTGAAATATCGTTTGTAATTTTCATCAATTTCGCAGGCAGCTAAAAAGCAACTATAAAAGTTTTTTGAGGCAAATTGAAAGGACCTACTTTTATGTTTTTGAATAATCACCGAAATATCATTTGATCCAGTTGTCTGAACCGCGCGCTTGATACCTGCCAGTCCATAATTATAAGCAGTTATTGCCAGCGGCCAGGATTTTAATTCTGCATAGTTTTGTTTTAAAAGTTGTAATGCAGCTTCTGTGCTGAGTATGGGATCCCGACGTTCATCAATATAGCGATCAATGTCCAGGTATCTTTTACCTGTTGCAGCCATAAATTGCCAGAGTCCAACAGCACCTGCCTTTGATACTGCCTTGATATTAAATGATGATTCCACATGCGGCAGGTAGGCCAATCTCATGGGAAGTTTTTGTTTCTTTATGATTGCAAAGATCTCATCAATATACATTCCCGATTGTTCAAGACCTTTAAGAAAGCTTTGACGCAATCCTTTTTGAAATCGAATTCTTCCGATGGCCTGAGGGATATCCTTAATTGAAGAATACTCCTGAAACAATTCCGCAAAATGATTTTCTTCATGTGTGCGTGTGTGTGCGGGTTTTGTTGGTAAGTGTCTGAGAATATCCTGAATTCTTTTTTTGAATCCTTCAACGTATGTATCAATTTTTTTCCCCCTTCTGTCTCCAACTTTAATACGTTGATAAATAATTAAAGGATATTTGCGGTCATGAATCAATCCTTCATCAATAGATACGTCAGTATACACTTTTTTCCAAAACAATACATTATCCGCTAAAAAGGGGGGGATTGGAAAAATTGAATCTTGATAGGCCCAAAGCGACGCTGGGATAAAATAAGTCAAATACACAAAAACACAAAAAAAAACGTATCGGTCTTTTTTTTTGTGTAAAGATCGTATCATTGCGTTACCTCGTTTTCTCCAATTTTGATATTGAAAGAATTCGCAAGTAACATTAATGTTTTTTTTGCATTATCAAATTGGTAAGAATTGATTTCACGTACCATTTTTTTCAGATATCTTCGATCTGAAAGTGAAATTGAAAACTGATTCAAGCCTTCTTCAAAATCCTGGATCATATCTTTAATTTCAGAATCAGACTCGTTCAACAATTTATACAACACATTGAATCTGTTTTTTATGGTCTCCGGAATTTGAGTTTGTGTTTCTGTTGAATCCTCAATGGTTTCATTTTGAATGAAACCTCGGATGCCATTAAAAATGCGCGAAATGATATCTTCAATAGTGTATATCACAGATTGTATTTTCTCGTAACGTTTTTCAGTGGCATATATTTCTAAATTTTTGGCCGCATCAATCAATGAATCTGCGGCAAGATAACTGGCAACACCTTTGAGTGTATGGGCCTCGTTTGCAAGTTTGTCCAAATTTTTTTTCACAAATGCATCATTAATTCTTGCAGAAAAACCTTGATAATCCTGATAAAACTTTTTCAAAATTTTAATAAATAAATCCAAATTACCAGACAATCGATTGATTGCGGTCTGGGCATCAATTTCTTTAATATTTAAAACAGTCTTTTTGGGATCAGTGATCTCTGAAATCATATCAATGACTTTCCTGGATTCAATCTGAAAAGTATTAAAGTTCGTTTGAATCTGATCTTTGTTTGAATTTTTTAAAGATATCTCCAATGCCAGAGCACTATTTCTCAGGGGATTGGCAGAAAGGCTGCTGGCGAGACCTTTTATTGTGTGTGCCAGACGATGAGCTTCCTGAAAATTTTCTTGATCCAGTGCTGTTTTTACTCTCTGATCAATATGTTCATATTCATCAAAATATCGTTCTAACAATTGAATATATAATTCTTTTTGCCCTGACAATCGCTTGATCGCTTCATCCATATCAAGCACATCCTGTTCGCCTGCATTTTTTGGAACACCTTGTGATTTTTGAATTTCTTTTCTTTTGACCATAACCCATTGGTCAATTTTTTCCATAAGCGGCTTAAGAGCAATGGGTTTGGAAATGTAATCATCCATTCCAGCACCAATGCAGTTTTCTTTGTCACCATTCATGGCATGGGCTGTCATGGCAATAATGGGAAGCCTGGATTTTGTTTGACCTGTAATGGATATAAAAGATGATTCAAAAGTTCTGATGGCGCGCGTGGCTTCCAGTCCATCCATTTCAGGCAACTGAATATCCATTAACACAAAATCGAACACTTGATTGGCATGATATGCTTTCTTGATTTTATCTAAGGCTTCACGACCATTTTTTGCAACCTCCACTTTTTTGATGTCTGCCATTTTTAAGATACCCAAAACAACATCAATGTTGATATCATTATCTTCTACCAATAATGCATGAATGTTTTCATATTGTAATATATCAGCAGATTGATCAGATATGGCACCTTCCAGCAAATCTGGCGCTATGGCCTTGATAATTGCATTTGCCAAATTCTGACGAGTTAAAGGTCTGTTCACAACAGAATCAATACCGGCCTGTTCAACTAAATCATCAGGCATATGAATGCCCAGCCCGGCCATGAGAATAATTTTGGGTTGGGCAAGTTGAAGGTTGGTACGTATTTCCTGGGCCAATGTCAGGCCATCAGTATTATCAAGAAAGTTATTGATCAAAATGAGATCTACTTTGCTTTGATTGGTGAGATATTGCAATAATGTTTTAATATCCTTTGTACGTGTTGCCTTTATTCCAATGGAAAAAAGGCATTCAACTGCTGCATTTGCTGCTGTTGAACTTTTGTCAAAAACAATTGCTTTGAGATTAAAAAAAGAATCATCAGGTAACCATCTCTTTTTTTTGTGTTGTTGATCAGGTATTAAAAATTGTGGTGTGAATGTAAATGTGCTACCTTCACCCAAACGGCTTTCAATCGAAATTTCACCATTCATTTTTTCTACCAATTTTTTACAAATAGTCAGTCCAAGACCTGTGCCGCCATATTGTCGTGTTGTAGAGCTGTCCGCCTGTGTAAAGACTTCAAATATTTTGCGATGATGTTTTGAATCAATGCCGACCCCCGTGTCCTGAACCGCAAATGTCAGTTGTACTGCGCGTTCATTTTGTTTCAGCATATGAACACTGACATTGATGGCGCCATCAGATGTAAACTTTATGGCATTGGATATGAGGTTGTTTAGAATTTGTGTCAGACGATATGGATCGCCAATTGCAGTTTCTGGAATCGTGTTGTCAAAATGTAAAATCAGTTCAATTTCTTTTTCATAGGCTTTTTTGGCAAAAAGGGTGACAGATTGCTCAACTGTCTCTCGAATATTAAATTCAAGATGTTCCATACTCATTTTGTTGGAGTCAATGGATGATAAATCTAAAATATCATTGAGCAGATTTAAAAGAACCTGAGCAGAACGTTGAACTGAATTCAGGTAAGTCTCCACAACAGGAGATTTATTGTTTGCCAGGGCAAGACTTGCCATTCCAATGATACCATTCATGGGCGTCCGGATTTCATGGCTCATATTGGCAAGGAATTGAGATTTAGAACGATTGGCCATCTCAGCTTCATGGGCTTTTTTCTTGAATTTTTCAGTGAGTAATTTCAGTTCATTTTCATGCGCAATACGATGTTCCTTTTCTTGTTGAAGGCGTATAACCGATTCAACCCGGGCGATCAATTCGGTTTCTTCTGCTGATTTTCTTATAAAGTCCAATGCGCCTGCTTTAAAAGCCCGACTTAATCTTTCGATATCATCATCACCAGATACCATAACAACAGGAATATCACGAAATTCCTTCTGTTTTTTTAACCATTTTGTCGCTTCGATGCCATCCATTTCTGGCATGCAAATATCCATTAAAATCAGCTTGCAAGGATCATCAGATGGTTGTGATTTTAAAAAATCAAACGCGCTTTGAGCAGAGTATTCGATAAATACTCTGTTAAAACCATTTCCAAGCAATTGAACCTGGAGCGCTAACGCACCATTATGGGAGTCATCGACGATAAGTATTTTCATGTCTGTTCACTTTCTTGATATGTCATCTGATATTTGAAAACGCATGCCAATAAAAATCAGATGACGCTTCGTAAGTTATACTGAACCCACTTTTTTGATCAAACTGGTCATATCTCTGGTATCATTTATGATATTATCGATAATATCGCCTACACCAAAAATTTTATCATAAATATTTGAGGGCAATTCATCTCTGGCATACTTTTTGATAATAGGTTCCATGGATGCCCAAAACAATTTGATTATCTGCGCATTGCTGCTTACTGAAGAAATCAAATTATTCATTTTCTGGATAAAAACAGCGGATTGAGATTCGTCAGAAGCATCATTTTTTTCTAGTTCTTTGACGCGTTTTGCCAGTTTTATCACATTTAAGTGTGTTTCGATACAGGTTAATACATCAGACATTTCAAATGGCTTGGTAATATAATCTGTTCCACCCATTTCATAACCGACGCTTTTGTCTTCAACTTCATTCAATGCAGTAACAAAAACGACTGGTATATGGCTCGTTTTCGGATTCTCTTTAATTTTTTCACAGGTTTCAAAACCATCCATACCAGGCATCATGACATCCATAAGGATGAGATCTGGTTTTTTGGACACTGCAAGACTGTAAGCCTGTTCACCTCGAGTGGCGATAATCAGCCGGTATTTTGACTTTAATGTTTCTCGAAGTAAATCAATGTTGATTGGTTCATCATCTACAATTAGAATTGTTGAAGGTGTTGTTGTCATAACTATACTCCATTTTTTATGAAAAAAAGTTTGATTGTAATTAAACAAATGATTTGTTGCGCCATTAAAAGTAACCAAAATAGCTGGAGGTATGGTTTATTTTCATTTTAACCGGCGTTTTTGATTACACTAAGGAAAACTCGAAAAATAAGTTCCCCATTTACTTATGTGCCAGCACGATGTAGGGGCGAACCTTATGTTCGCCCTCGAACTAATAACGCTTTCGTTCCTATGTACGATGGGCGAACATAAGGTTCGCCCCTACACGTTCTTGGCACATAAGTAAATGAGGAATTTATTTTTCGAGCATTCCTAAAATATATTTAAAAAATAATAACAGATTCTCTAATAAATATCAATATAGAGTTTTGAATGAAATTTCTCATTGACAAAAAAAATTAAATAGAATAAAAAATAAATTTAATGAAGGTAATTCATTGAATTAAGGCGTTGAATTTTAAAAGGGAGATTTACTATGTGTTGCAAAACAAAACAAATTATCTTTATTGTGCTGATTATTATCATGGGGGTTACCCCTGAAATATGGGGAAATACACTCAGATATAAATTGAAAATGAGTGGATATAGTGATCGACAAATTGAAGATATTCTTCGTGGCCATAAATCTCTTCGACAGGTACAGCGCGAAAATAACTCTTCTATCACTGCGCAATCAAACTTAAAATCGATTGCGCGTAATGGACACAAAAGGCATCATCCACTGGTCGCACGATATATGGAAGCCTATGTTAACAAATATCACAAACAAAAACAAAAACCAGAAGTACCCTCAATGGATTCAATCAGGCAATCCATAAAAGAACGTTATTTTTATAACAAAAAGCCCCCGAAAATGGCACTCATTGAACAAATAAGGCGTCATGAAAGGAATGAAGATACGAATAATTACAATTTCGCATATCATCCTATTGTAAAAAAAATAAGGCCTTATCTAAATTATATTGAAGATGCTTCATTTCAAAACAACATAAAAAAAAGCCTGATAATGGCCATTATTAAAGTGGAATCTGGATTTAATCATCGTGCGGTTTCTCCTAAAGGTGCTCAGGGATTAATGCAATTAATGCCATTCACTGCAAAAAGTCTGGGGGTTACAAATCCATTTGATCCCATGCAGAATATTCATGGGGGCACCCGGTATTTTTCTCAATGCTTGAAAAAATTACAAAATATTAAACTGGCTCTTGCTGCTTACAATGCAGGCATTACCCGAGTATCTAAAATGGCCAAAATCCCGCCTTTTCGTGAGACACAGGCTTTTGTAAAAGATGTGTTGCGCTATGAAAAAATGTACGATCGTGTCATCCAAAATTTATAATGATCAGGTGGAATTTGCCCTTTCAGGGCGAATCCAATACAATTGATTTCGGTTTACGTTCGAGGCATTCGCTCCCTTAGGAAAACTCGAAAAATAAGTTCCCCATTTACTTATGTGCCAGCCCGATGTAGGGGCGAACCTTGTGTTCGCCCTCGAACAAATAACGCTTTCGTTCCTATGTACGATGGGCGAACACAAGGTTCGCCCCTACACGTTCTTGGCACATAAGTAAATGAGGAATTTATTTTTAGTGCATTCCTAAGTAAATGAGGAATTTATTTTTCGAGCATTCCTTAGCAGCCCCTTCATTAAAAAAAAGCTTGATCTAAATAACTTGCAATGATAAGTAAGCGATCAAAAATTCTCGGGTAGATCGTAGTAAATTTTTTGTTATTCGGCTGGTTGGTCGAACCTTATGTTCGCCCGCCGGACAAAAACCGGTATCAAACCTATGAGCAAAACCAATGTAGGGGCGAACCTTATGTTCGCCCGCCGGACAAAAACCGGTATCAAACTTATGTTCGAAAATGAATTTGAAACGATTGCCTCGGACATAGGTTCACAAACGATTGTTGTTCGGCGGGCGAACATAAGGTTCGCCCCTACATTGGTTTTGGACATTGGCTAGATTTCGATTACTACGATCTACCCGAAAACTTATGATCGCTTACTTAAATACATATTGTATTTCATTCTTAGGAAAACTCGAAAAATAAGTTCCCCATTTACTTATGTGCCAGCCCGATGTAGGGGCAAACCTTATGTTCGCCCTCGAACTAATAACGCTTTCGTTCCTATGTACGATGGGCGGGGCGCATTTCAAAAAAGGGGGCATTTTCTTAGCCCTGAAAGGGCTATACATACCAGCCCAGGGCAACGCCCTGGGTAAATTTTAATAATTTTCTTAAGCCCTGTAAGGGCGTTACATAAATGA
>Ga0272440_1003601_pt1 | contig 11475 bp, 9 predicted proteins | sample SSMMMBAug17_FD_192440 | JGI IMG/M metagenome (GOLD analysis project Ga0272440, IMG submission 192440) | Marine sediment archaeal communities from Little Sippewissett salt marsh, Falmouth, MA, United States - SSM-MMB-Aug17 | ecosystem: Environmental > Aquatic > Marine > Wetlands > Sediment ... | reverse complement strand
ATCTAAATATATTATAAATTCATTGTATTTTGAAAAATTTATTTATGTTAACTTATAAATTATTTATATTTTGCCTGATTTTTTATTATACTGCAACCTTTTTTACCTTGAAATATTACTCGTTCTAGAGTGTTTTTCATATGACCTGACTCTATTTAACAGTCATTATAATCAATATATTTTAAATGTTAAGGTCTACTATTAATATCAAGTCATATGAAAAACACTCTAACAGATTTTGTGGTGGGGCTTAAATTCATAGTCTGGAGTCCCAAATCTTTAGATTTGGGCGTCAAAAAAAATTCAAATGAAAGACAGCTGACGCCCAAATCTAAAGATTTGGGACTCCAGTCAAGGAATTTATGAAGTCTTAGAATTATTGACTCACCACAAAATCCATTAGAATCAGAAATATTAAGATAAAATATATCCTCTCAATATTTCATTATTGAATAAACTGTATGAGAAATATCTGGTCAATAACACATAGAATATGCCCTGCCAAAATAATTCAGATTTATAAATTCAATTGACTTTTAATTAAATATACATTACATTTGGAGCTTTATATAATTTAATTATTTTTATTTTATAAAAATAGCAAATTGTTTATTTTGAATTAATTATTGCAATTTCAATTTTAATTGATAACATGAATTAAATAAATGATTTCATTTAAATAAGCCGTATATCAATACTTAGACAAATTTTCTTAGACAAATTTTTAATGGTATAATTAAGGAGTAGATAGTGAACTGGAAATGCATTATAATAATTTGTTATTTGCTTTTGATAAATTACGCAAATCATACTTTTGCAGAACAAAATCCATTTTATTTAGGTTTTTCTATTTTTCATTCAATGGAAAAATTAGATGAAAAAAATTCACAAGAAAAATTTACTAATCCAGTTGATATTTCGTTTGATGATTCAAATGGATTTCAACTTAGAGCAGGTGTAATTTTTAATGAACTTTTATCAGCGGAAGCTCGTCTGGAATCAATTAGTTCTTATGAAGATGTAAGGCAGGATAGATATAGCAAAGTTGATGCAATTAATTTTGGTCTTAATTGTAAAGCAAAGTATTATATGCCCTTGCCTGTTCAACCATATGGATTATTAGGACTTGGTTTATTAAATTCAAGAGAAGATACAAATTTATATTTTGACTCATCTAGTTTAACTGACTGGGGAATGAGTGTAAAGATGGGAATTGGCATGGATATTTTCATAACCCCTACTTTTTCAACAGGTTTAGAAACAACATATACAATGGGTACAGGTAATGTTGATCATATAAAATATATCAACCTTTCTTTTGGGTTTGACTATAGGTTTTAATTCAATCATTCATTCAAATTAACAAAATAATGGAAAAAATTAAGGATGAATTTAACAGCTAAACAAATACGAAAAATAAAACGCTTATCAGAAACAAAAACTCCTGAGCAAATTGCAAAGGAGCTAAATATCCCTGTAAAAATAATAATTGAACAAACATCTGCTGATATTGCAGTTGAAAAAAGTATGTTATCTTTTTCGGGTCAGGATATTTTAAATTATTTATTTTTATTATTACTATGTGCTTACATATGTATAGCGCCTTTTTATGTGAAAAAAGGCATTTATGATTTTGCTAATTTACCGCAAAACATCTTTATACAATTAGGTGTTTTAATACTTATAATAATACTTTTTATTAAAAAATTTGCTCAAAATGGATTAAAAATCACTCTGAGTCATTTTCATATCCCATTATTCCTTTTTTTAATATGGTCATTAATTACATTATTTTGGGCTGCTAACAGATTTGAAGGAATTTATACATGGATGCAGTGGACAGGCCCATATCTTGCCTTTTTGTTATTTTATCATGGAATAGAGGAAAAAAATTACTGCCACTTTATATTATTTGCAGTATTTATTTCAGGCCTTGCTGTTGCATTATTAGGTATTGCTCAATGGGTTTTTGGTGTAGATTGGGTACCACAAGTTGCTAAACCATCGGCTACTTTTGCAAATAAAAATATGGCAGCTCATTATGCTGTTCTAACAATTCCTCTTGGTATTGGTTTATTTTTAAATAGTAAAAGTAAAATTGCAGACTGGTTTTTTGCATTATCATGTGCTTTGATGACATCATTTCTTATATATACTCGAGCAAGAGCAGCATGGCTTTCATTTGCAGCTGAGGTTTTCTTATTTTCGATTTTATTGTTTGCAGAAAATGTTCTTTCAAAAAAAGATTTATCTGGCTTAACAAAAGTTGATATATTAAAAAAAATAATAATAAGAAATCACTTTAAAACAATATATCAGGTTATTATTTCAATATTTAAAATATTATTTGAAAAAAAGAAAATTTTGCCAATATTTGTTGGATTTTGCTTATTTATTTTTATGATTCATTTTTCTGCTACAGGATTTGACTGGAAATTTATGATTAACCAATATGTACGAAATATAAACGATTTAAAAGCAATTTTTGCAATTGAAAAGCCAAAAGAGGTTGAAGAGATAATAAAAATAGATAATATTGATGAAAAAGATAAAGATAAGGTTAATGAAATACAACCAGAAGCAAGACAAAAAGAGTCTTCCTTTGCAGGTAGAATTGCTATATGGCGTAATAGCTGGGAAATGATAAAAGATTATTATTGGTCTGGAGTCGGACTTGGCAATCATAAAGTCTATTATCCCCTTTATTTCAGAAAAGTTATTGTTGAAAGATGGTTCAGCGAACAATTTCAGCTTACAAATGCTCATAACGATTATGTTCAAACATGGTCTGAAGTTGGAACTATTGGAATGTTTTTTCTATTATGGTTTTTTATTGCTATTGTCTGGATAATTTATAATTTGATGAGATACGAAGAAAACATGCGCTTTACTATTATTGGTATTGCTGTATCTATTGGAGGATTACTTGTTAATGCTTTTGCCAGCTTTCCTTTTCAAAGAGCACTTCCACCATTATTATTAATGATATATGTAGCTGTTATTGCTATTTTATATAGACATCAAAAAAATCATAAATCAATTACTATACCGCCTATGGCTCTAATATTTTTAGCAGTATTTACTTTTGTAGGCTTAAATCAATTATATAAATTAGAAAAAGACTGGCTGGCTTGCGACAGATATTATTTACGAATTACCTCTGCTGAGAAAGCAAAAATTTGGAATGGTGTTATAAGAGAAGCAAAAACTGCAATTGCATTAAATCCTCATAGAAGAAAAATTCTTTCATATATGGGAAGGGCATATATAGAGTCAGGAAACCCAAAAGAAGGAATTGAGGCTTTAAAAAAGGTCATTGAAGTATATCCCTATCATATGAATGCAATGCTTAACTTAGGTGTTGCTTATGGCAATATTAATGATTTTGATAATGCACTGGCTACCTATGAAAGAGTTATTAATATTAAACCTGATTATGCTAAAGTTCATAATAATATAGCCAATATTTATATGAAACAAAAAAAACTTGATGATGCATTAAATGAATTCAGACTGGCCGCTCAATTTGATCCTGAAAATGCTGTTATCCATTTTAATGTTGGAATTGTGGCCTTGAATAAAAAATTTTATGAGGAAGCACGAGATGCTTTCCAAAAAACTATTGAAATTAGACCTGGCTGGGCAATGGCACATAAAAATTTAGGTGTTGTATTATATCAATATTTAAAAAAGAGAAAAGAAGGTGCAAAGCATTTTCAAGAAGCTTTAAAATTTGATCCTAAAATGAAGGATGCAGAACAAATGAAAAAAATAATTCAAAGTGTTTTTGAAAATCCTCCAAAAAACGCTGGTCCATAACTGCAGGCAGTCTTTATTATTTAATAAGTGTAACCTAAATGGTTGATGGGCATATACCAGCCCAATTAATTAATTCCAAGAAGTCTGTCTAATATAATTGAAACAGCAGACCTGACAGATAGATGGTTATATTCTGAATTTCCACGAATTGGTTCCAGAATATAATCAGAAGATTCAATTAAATCCTTTGAGAGTCCCCATGCAGTTCCAAATAAAAAAAGAATTGGAGAATTTTTGTTTATAATTATTTTTATTTCATCAAAGCTAATGTTTTGGGGATGAATGGATGCGTGTGTCACCACTGTTTTGGGGAAATTCCCCTCTTTTAATTTAATATCTTGAATAACCTGATCAACTGTATCTAAAAGACTTATTAATTCAAGTGCTTGTTTTCTTATTGGATTATTAATGCTTCCAGGTCCATTAATCCAATGTGAGATTAATTTTTCAGCAATCTCTTTTTGATCATTCAGTGGAGTTACAACGTAAAATTTTTTTACTCCGAATGTTTTAGATGCTCTGGCAATATCATGTAAATCTAAATTTGTTATTGCAGATGTAATAATTTCTCCATTTTTATTCACTACTGGATAATGAATTAGTGCCAGATAAATTTTGTGAATTAATGATTTTTTCAATATTAGATTTCCATTTTATTAAAATTTCTTTTTCAGATTTTTTTAGGCAGATATTATATAACATTTCAGGTTTTTTTAAAAAAGTTCTTATAAGTGATGATTCTTCACGCCAATTTTCAATCTCTTTATGATTTCCAGAAAGTAATATATCTGGTACTTTTAAATTTTCAAATATATTAGGTCTTGTATAATGTGCATGTTCTAATAAACCATTTTCAAATGATTCATCTTGAGCAGAAGTTGCTCCCCCCAAAACTCCGGGCAATAATCTTGTAACAGCGTCAATAATTATCATTGCTGCATATTCACCGCCAGTTAGTATATAATCACCTATTGATAATTCAAAATCAACTATATCAAGAAAAACTCTTTCATCAACACCTTCATAACGACCACAAATTAAAATTATTCCATTGTAATTTGTTAGCTGCTTAGCCAATTGCTGGTTAAATTTTTTACCTTGTGGTGACAACAGGCATATTGGTGAATGGGGATTTTTTTTTTGGCTGTATTTAACTGCATTGATAACAGGCTCAGGTTTCATCACCATACCACAACCTCCTCCATATGGTTTATCATCTGTTATATGGTGTTTTCCTGAAGCAAAGTCTCTAATATTTATTACTTGAGAAGAAATAATATTTTTTTCAACAGCTCTTTTAATAATACTGTAATTGAAAAGACAATCAAACATCTGAGGAAAAAGTGTAATAATAGAAAAATTCATTGTTAAACTTAATGCCTTGGATAAAAAAATAATTGCTTATGTATTTCCAATAGATAAATTCTGTCTAAAGGCGAAACAATATATTGTAATAATCCAACTTTGGCTTTTTATCATAAGTGTAAGTCTGTGAATGTCCTTGTCAGTCCCCAAAAACAAGTAATCATAAGTGTGTAAGTCTGTGCTTGTCCGTGTCAGTCCCCAAAAACAAAGTAATCATAAGTGCAAGTCTGCGCTAGTCCATGTCAGTCTCAAAAAACAAAGTAGGACCATAATAGTTAATTTAATTCATAACTATAAAAATTACTCAGGATTTACAGCAATCATTTTTTTATTTTTAATATCGATTTTTTTGATTATTGAATCAATGGCTGGAATTAAAATTTCAATACCATTTTTTTCATTTTCTACAACGTAAACATCGTTACTGCCTGTTTCAATGATAGATTTAACATAACCTAAGTAATTATCAGAAGTTACTTCATAAACCTTTAGTCCGATAATATCTCTCCAATAATAAGTATCCTCTTCAAGAGGCGGGAGTTTGGTATGGTCAAAGATAATATTAAGTCCAATCAGGGTTTGTGCATCTGAACGATTATCAATTTCCTCAATTGTTAAAAGAAATACTTTTTTATGAGGTTTAATTGATATAAGGTTATATTGCTTAACTTCACCCTGATCATTAATTAAAAAGATATGGTTTCCGGGCTTAAATAAAGCATAATCAACAAATAATTTAACTTTAATTAAGCCCCGGACACCATGAACACCGACAACTTTACCAGCTACAAATGAATTGTCTTTAAAATTATTCAATAATTTCAAGTACAGTTCGTTTTTTTACTTTTGCTGATGCAGCACTAAGTAAAGTTCTCATTGCGCGTGCAGTACGACCCTGTTTTCCAATGACTTTTCCCAGGTCTTCTTTGGCGACTTTCAATTCCAAGACTGAAGTCTGGTTACCTTCCACTTCAGAAACCCGGACTTCGTCGGGGTTGTCTACAAGCGCTTCTGCAATGTACTTAATCAGATCCTTCATTGCTTTATCTCCTCTTCTTTCAAAATTTCTGTTCAATAAAAAAATAAATTAAAAAAAACAAAATAAAAATAAAATGAAAACACAACTTTTTAAAAAGTTAAATAAAACATGTTGCACAATTTGTGCCACATCCCAATATGTTTCTTCGATATTACACTATATTGTAATAATCGTAAATTCCTGAAATCCAAAAATAACAAATACTAATAATGAGCATAAAAAAAACATTCATATATGTATAAAATATTTTCCAATTAGTATTGATAATCCTTAAAAATTTAAAAAAACAATAAGTTAAATTGATAAACGCACAATAAAAATTTAATAAGCTTTACTAAAAGAAAGTATAAATAATTATCTTGTAAAATAATAATCAGGATTCATCTTATAGAGTTATTACCTAATAGGTTTTTTAGTTAACAAAATAATTATGTTGCTGAATTATTAAGACTTTCTTTTTTTAAAATGTTTTTAACTGTAGTTGTAGGTTTAGCTCCTACATTTATCCAGTGCTTAATTCTTTCTTGCTTTATGGTTACTTGAGCAGGGTCAGTCAAAGGATTATATGTACCAACCTTTTCTATAAAACGACCATCTCTCCGACATTCACTGTCTGCAACAACAATGCGGTAAAAAGGTCTTTTTTTTGCACCATGCCTGGCCAATCTGATTTTAACTGGCATATTCTTTTAAACTCCTTTAAAATGGAAAAATTCCACGGGCTAAACCGCGCATTCCCCCTTTATTAATTTTTTTAATAATTTTCATAACTTGAGAATAATTCTTTAAAAGTCGATTAACATCTTGAACCTTAGTTCCGCTGCCTCCTGCAATTCGTTTTCGTCTGCTGCCATTTATTATATTAGGATTAATTCGCTCCTGCCGTGTCATAGAATTAATAATTGCTTCTATTCGAATTAATTCTCTGTCATCAACTTCAAAATTTTTTAATTGCTTCATCTTTCCCATGCCGGGCATCATATTCAAAATATCGCTAAGTGATCCCATTTTTCGAATTTGAACCATTTGATCTCTAAAATCCTCTAATGTAAACTGACTTTTTCTGAGTTTTTTTTCAAGTTCAGCAGCTTTTTTCTCGTCAACAACAGATTGAGCTTTTTCAATTAGAGTCAGAACATCCCCCATACCAAGAATACGAGATGCCATTCTTTCGGGATGAAACAATTCTAAATCATTAATTTTTTCGCCTGTACCAATAAATTTAATTGGCCTGTTTGTTATCTCTTTTATTGATAAAGCAGCACCGCCTCTGGCATCACCATCCATTTTTGTCAGAATAAAACCACTAATATCGAGCTTTGCATCAAATGATTTAGCTATATTTACAGCATCTTGACCTGTCATTGCATCAGCAATTAGTAAAATATCAGATGGTTTAACAGCCTTCTTTATCTTTAAAAGCTCAGCCATCAGCTCATCATCAATATGAAGTCTTCCAGCAGTATCTAAAATAATCGTATCATAGCCTTGTTGATCAGCATAAGCATGTGCTTTTTTACAAATTTCATCAGGCTTCATATCAGCTTTTGTATCATAAACTGCTATATTAATTTGTTTCCCCAGTTTTTTAAGCTGATCTATAGCAGCAGGCCTATATATATCTAAAGAAACAAGAAATGGATTACGCCCTTTATCACGCAAATAAACTGCTAATTTTCCTGCTGTTGTTGTTTTACCTGATCCTTGCAGGCCAACTAACATAATGGGTATTGGTGTTGGCCCTTTTAAATTAATCTCTTCATTTTTCTCACCCATTAATTTAGAAAGCTCTTCATTAACAATTTTTATTACCTGTTGTCCTGGTGTAAGACTTTCTAAAACTTCCTGTCCTAAAGACCTTTTCTTAACCTCTTTTATAAAAGATTTTACTACTTTAAAATGAACATCTGCTTCCAACAAGGCCATTCTTACTTCTTTAAGGCCATCTTCAATATTTTTTTCGCTTAACTTGCCATGTCCTTTTAGTTTCTTAAATGTATTATTTAATTTTTGGCTTAAATTATCAAACATATAATTCAGGCTTCCCTAAAATTAAAATATTAAATGTAATATTAGTTTAAAAGCATGTCAAGATAAAAACACTTTAGAATATAATTAAATGATTTTTCGTCAGAATACATACATAACTGTTCAATTTTATCAACTTTAAGACAATTTTTTTGCTTTTGTCTTTATTGAATTGACGAAAAATACTTAATTGATCAATAGAAATTATAAAATTTTAAATTTTTTTATTTTAATATGAAAGTTTGATAGTCAAATATCTTTTTGATTAAAAACAATCAAACAATTATTTAAAAATTAGCCGGTACACTCCAATTTAATTAAACAATTTTCTAAAAAACTAAAGGATCATTATATTGATTTCATTATACAAATAAATATTAATTGATTTACAATAGCAGAAAAACAATAAACTATTTGATTTATAAAAATATTATTAACAATAATTATAAACAATTTGCTAACTTTTTTCAAAAAATTTTTTATTTTTAAACATTTGACTGCTTTGATAAGCTATTTATTACTTAGATAAAAAATTATAAAAAAAGTATGTAAGGAATTTCAATTTTCCGTGTCTATAGTTTATTTATACAAAAAATGCAAATAAAAAATAAGTTTATTATTTGATTATTTATATAGACAAACAATTGCACACAATTAAATGTGTAAAAACTATGTGTAAAAACAAATCTGAATGAAAATAATTAGTAAATAAATTTTACTTTAGGGACTCGGCAAAAAAAAGTTGTCCCATAAAAATTAATACTACGACAAATTATTGGATGTCTATAAACATTGTTATTAATCAATTTTTTCTATCCTACATAAAAAAGATTTTATCCCAATTCCAGCAGAAACTGGGCAAAGAGAAGTATTATCAGTTATTATATTAATGTTTAACCTCTCCCATCCATTTTCTACTCCATACCAATATCCATGAGGGGCCTGTACAACTTTTGGATGAATATATTCAAAATATTTTATTTTTATTTCAACCCTGCCTCTTTGTGTTACCAAATAAACCCATTGGCCATCAGAAAGTCCTAAATCTTTAGCTGTATCAGGATGAATATCTAATTGTGGATCAGGTGATCGTTTTCTAAGAGAGGGAATATTTCTGTGTGAAGAATGATAATAAACAATATTTCTTGCACCAGTTGTTAGAATTAATGGATATTTTTTATATAATTCAGGGCTTTTTTCAGGGCTTTCATCTGGTTCTCTATAAATAGGCATAGGATTTATACCAATACTTTCAAGAGAGTCTGAATAAAGTTCTATTTTTTTTGAAACAGTTCTAAAACCATTGTTTTTTTCATATTTTTTATATTCAATTGGATTATATAATAAATGTTTTTGTTTAAATTCATCAAAGGTCATTCCAAGCGGCTCAAGGCGATAATCAAGAGTTTCCTCAATTGACTGCCAAAATCCATTTAAATTCATTTTTTTTGCAAGATCAATAAGAATTTGTTTTTCATCTCTGCATTGTGAAACTGGTTCAACTGCCTTTGGCTGACAAATGAGATGATTTTTCATTAAAAGATCCTCAACATCATCTCTTTCAGTCCAATGTGCAGGTGGTAATATAATATCTGCCATAGCAGTAGTTGGTGTATGAAAATAATCAACAGCAAAAAGAAAATCAAGTTTTTCCAAAGCCAATTTTACATGTTTTGAATTTGCAAATGCACACATAGCATTATTTGCAAATAATCCAATAGCTTTTACTGGATATGGTTTTTCATCAATAATAGCAGGCCATACAGTTTCTACAGGGGAAGGTATTGGCATTATACTCATTAAAGGGAATCTATCAATACCTAATTTTTTTTTAGACTGTTCTGGAGGTAAATTAAGATAAGTATTATAATCAATTCCATAGCAACTTCGTCTTCCTGTTGGTGGTTTACAGTTAAGATTACCACCTTCTACATCTAAATTTCCAGTAATACCACTTAACATTGTTAAAGATCGAACCATATCAAATGCATCATTAGCCTGAGAAGCACCTCCCATGCCTAAGCCCATAGAAGCAGGGTGATTATTTGCAAATTCAAAAGCAGCAGCCTTTATTTTTTCCTTTGGTACCCATGTTATTTCTGAACATCTCTCTAATGAAAATTCAGAAACATGTTTTTTTAATCTATTAAAACCGTATGTCCACTTTTTTACAAAATCTTTATCATATAATTCATTTTCAAATATAACATTCAAAAATCCAAGAGCCAGCGCAACATCTGTCCCTGGACGAAGTTGAAGCCAGTGATCTGCTTTACGAGCGAGCCTTGTTCCTCTGGGATCTACAACAATTAATTTTGCACCAGCTTTAAGGGCTTTATTTATATCATACATATACAGCCCATGCCATGAAGCCTCAGGATTATGAGCCCATAAAAGAATACATTTTGATTGGGCATAATCAGGATCTGATATTCCAAAACCACTTACAGCAACACTTCCCAAAGCAAGGGGAGCTCCACTATAATTAGATGGAGCCATAAAAGTCGGCGAACCTAAAACAGTTAGAAAACGTCCAATATAAGGAGCCATACCACGAGTAGTGCCAGTACCAAAAACAACTGATTCAGGCCCCCATTTTTCACAGGCATTTAATAATTTTTCAGATATAATATCAAGTGCCTTATCCCATGATATTTTTTCAAATTGACCACTACTTTTAGCTCCTACTCTAATAAGTGGATCTAAAATACGTTCAGGATGGTAAATTATTTCATTACAGGCAGCAGCTTTAGGACATATAAATCCATGACTATGAGGATGATCTTTATCCCCTTTAATGCTTTCTATTTTTCCATCAATAACCTTAATAATTACTCCACACCTTGAATGACATTCGAAGCAAATAGTTCTAACTGATTTTGTTGACATATTTCTTCTCCTTATAAACTTCCATGCCTGGCGGCACAACAAAGCATGAAAGTTTTATAGTTTAGTTTGTTAGATGCAGGCTGGAGTCCCAAATCTTTAGATTTGGGCGTCAAAAAAAACAACGATTTGAAAAAATTACTGACTCCCAAATCTAAAGATTTGGGACTCCAGACTACAAATTTGTTTTTCAGAGGCATAATCATTAGCCTCAGAACATATTGAATTTATGTCTAAATTTTATACTTTCATATAAACTTCCATGAATTGTTATCACAACAAAGGATGAAAGTTATGAATTTTTAATATATTGAATTTATTTTGAATTCTTGAGCTTT
>Ga0272440_1003600_pt1 | contig 11476 bp, 6 predicted proteins | sample SSMMMBAug17_FD_192440 | JGI IMG/M metagenome (GOLD analysis project Ga0272440, IMG submission 192440) | Marine sediment archaeal communities from Little Sippewissett salt marsh, Falmouth, MA, United States - SSM-MMB-Aug17 | ecosystem: Environmental > Aquatic > Marine > Wetlands > Sediment ... | reverse complement strand
GAACATAATACCCTTTGGGCAATTTTTGTAAATTTAGCGCAATATAAAAAAGAATAAATAAATATACAACAATTCAGTATTAATTGCAATACGATCAATATGTCTTATTTTTTTTGAATATAATTAATGGCATTTTCAAACAATCGTGTACCTTCAGGCACATTGAATGGCAATTTTTGAGAAAAACGTGTCCACTGGGGATGGTTGGTCATATGATGAAAGGCTTCAGGATGAGGCATCAAACCAAAGATATGACCTGTTGGATCACAGATACCTGCAATATCAAAAGCAGATCCATTGGGATTGTCAGGAAATTGTTTATTTGCCAGGTCTTTGCGATTCAAAGCATATTGCATGACCACTTGTTGATTATTGATCAGTTGATCAAGAACAGCTTGTTCAGCATAAAATTTACCTTCACCGTGCCGGATGGGCAGTTCCATATAGGCCAGATTTTGAGTAAACACGCAAGGACTTTCCGGGTTGATTAACAATTTCACCCAATCGTTTCGAAAATTACCGCAGTCGTTATGAATCAATGCGACATTACGTTCCCATTGCGGTGTAAGTCCTGGCAATATACCCAAATTAACCAATGTTTGAAAGCCATTACAAATACCAATAATCAGACGATCTCGATCCACAAATCGTTTCAGATCTTCTGTCAGATATTTTTTGATACGTATTGCTTGCAATACACCAGCACCATGATCATCCCCCCAACTAAAACCACCGGTAAAAACAAGTATATCGTAATCATTCAGATGGCATGTACCGCGTGTCAAATCATTAATATGCACACGATGTGCTATGGCCCCCATTTTTTCAAAACAATAGGCGGTTTCATGATCACAGTTTAAACCATATCCTGAAAGCACCAGGGCTTTTACAGATTTCATTATTGATTCCTTAAATGGGCGTATGTATAAATTGGGGGAACATGTTTCCCCAACTTGTACATAGGCCCCCTTAAATGTTGATTTTTGATGATTAATTGGTAAATCATTCGTGTATTGCTAGAAAGTGTGAATATGAACAGATTAAAAATATATAACATTGTAATTTTTTTGTGTCAATTCAAATTTGGATTGCTCGGTAGTTACATATAGGGACGAAAAGTAAAGTAATGTTCTCCCTCTAACAATAACCGCAACAAAACGATGTATTCAGTGATATTCAAAAAATACAGTCCCCAATCCGACAAGTCAGAACTGTCAGACAAGTCCAACCTGGCCGACTGATGCAAATGGTAAGTTATTTGCACACTAATGGTTTAAAGAACTGCAAAAGAATTTTTTTGAAAAAAAACAACTCACACAAAATAATGTCTGTGTTATATGCAGGGCAAGCCGGAAAGCCAAATAGCAAATCCGATGTAAAAATAACTTGACACTATTCAAACTTGATGACAAAATTATTCTAAAAAGTAATTTGCTCAATGCTTGATACTGTTGAACCTGTTTAAAAAATGTTTATTTTATGGAGATTTATCATATATGATCAATAAAGATAATATCATAACCCTTTGGGTGGGCATATTTGTTTTCGTTGGTATGATTTGCACTGCATATCTGACCATACGACTGGGCAAACTGGATTGGTTTGGACCCAACTGTTATTATTTAACCGCGCGTTTTGAGTCTGTTTCAGGGCTAAAAACTGGTGCTTTTGTTGAAATGGCTGGTGTGCAGATTGGAGAGGTTGCATCCATTCAACTTGATCCAAATGATCAGGTGGCAGTGGTAAAAATGATGATTCATTCCAATATTCAATTGACTGATGATGTTATCGCATCCATCAAAACCAGTGGCCTTATTGGTGATAAATATATTAAAATATCTGCTGGAGGTTCAGATACTGTTCTCAAAGATGGCGACCTTATCTTTGAAACAGAATCAGCTGTTGATCTGGAATCATTGATCAGCAAGTATGTTTTTGGTGGTGTAAAATAAATCATTTGGGAGAATTATCAATGAAAAAAGTATTTTCTACATTATTTGTTCTAATTTTTATGACATCATCATTGGCTATAGCAGCTGATGATGCCCTGTCTCAAATAAAAACGAGTATCAGTTCAGTTCTTGAAATGTTTAAAGATAAACAAACAAATGCAACCCCTGAGGCAAAAACCCTGCAACGCAAAAAAATATTTAACATTGCCCTGGAATTATTCAATTTTGAAGAAATGTCAAAAAGAACGTTGGGAAAAAAATGGAAAGAATTATCCAAAGACCAAAAAAAACAGTTTTCACATTTGTTTTCTCGGTTTTTAGCCAATATTTATTATCAGCGTCTGGAAGAATACACCAGTGAAACTGTAAAATATCTTGATCAACGTCAGCACAAAAATAAAACCCTTGTAAAAACAATGATTGTTACGCAAAAGAATGAAATTCCAATGGATTATAAATTGCTGAAATCCGACCGATGGCGGGTTTACGATATATCGATTGAGGGCGTCAGTCTGGTCAGAAACTATCGATCTCAGTTCTACAAAATTCTAAGCAAACAGGGTATCAATGAACTGATGAAAATGATGCAACAAAAACTGGGACAATTCTCAGATTTATAAGTATTGAAGGTCACCTCATGCAACACTCAAAAACGTTTACCAGCATGCTTCTTATCGTATGTGCAATTTTACTATATCAACCTGTTTATGCCGAAACTACAATTAAGGAGCAATCAGATACAGACATTCAAGATGACAATTGGGCTTTTGATGATGAATTTGATGACGAAGAAAGAACAATCATTAAACCAACTGTCTGGGATCCTTTCGAAAAAATGAATAGAGGTCTGTTTACAGTCAATGATAAACTTTACTTTTGGTGTATCAAGCCAGTCGCTCAAAAATATATCAGGTTTACCCCCTCATTTGTACGAATTGGTATTTCAAATTTTTTTAACAATATCAATATGCCACAACGCGCACTGAATTGTATGCTTCAACTGCGTCTGTTAGATACCGGTTCGGAAATTGTATCTTTTTCGGTCAATTCAACAATAGGTATTTTGGGCTTTACCAATCCAGCAAAAAAATACCTTCATTTGGCATCTCATAAAGAAGATCTGGGGCAAACCTTAGGCTCTTATGGCATTGGTAATGGTTTTTATATTGTGTTGCCATTTTTGGGAAGTTCAACACTTCGGGATTTGATCGGTAGTATCGGGGATAACTATCTGGACCCTGTTAATTATATAGAAGATCCCTATGTAATTATTGGAGTCAGTACTGTTAGAACAGTGAATACCATGTCCTTTCGTGTGGGTGAATATGAAAAAATCAAGGAAATGGCCTTTGAACCCTATAGTGCTGTTAAAAATGGATATGTTCAATATCGAAATAAACAAATTGAAAAATAGGAGATAATTTTGGAAACCCTTGATACCATATTAATGGAACATTTCAATATTCCTGAAGCATCAATTACTGAAGCCCATCGTATTCAAGCGGAAAAGCAGACAGATTATGGCAATGTCCTGGTTCAACGCAATATTGTAGATGAAATACAGTTATTAAATGCATGGAGCATGCAGTATAAAATACCTGTTTGGGATAGATTGCCTGTAAACGATATCAATGTTGAGTTTGCCAGAAAAGTACCTATTCAATTTCTAAAAAGATATGGCATGGTTCCCATTGAAACGCGTGATGCCAATTATTCCAGACAGGGACCTGTTTTTAAAGAAAAAGGAGATCGAAATGAATTTGGGTGCCGAATCATTGCAATTAATAATCCTTCTTGCTTACAGGCGCTTGACGATCTTGTAAATGTTTTTGGCGCTAAAGATCTTCACGTTGTCTTTTCACCAGGCGCCGCCATTCTTTCTGCCACCAACCTGTCATACGATATGAGTCGCGATTCCGCAGAACAGCTTGTTCAGGATATGGAAGAAGAAACCGGTGATAGCATTATTACTGAAATTGAAGAAACAGTGGACCTTTTGGATGATACAAGCGATGCCCCAATTATTAAGCTGGTTAATCATATTCTTTCCCAGGCAGTGAAAGCCCGAGCCAGTGATATCCATATGGAACCCTTTCAAAATTCATTCAAAGTACGTCAGCGTGTAGATGGCATTCTGTATGACATGATTTCCCCGCCCAAACGTATTCAATCTGCACTGGTTTCTAGAATTAAGGTCATGGCTGATTTAAACATTGCTGAAAAACGTCTGCCGCAAGATGGTCGAATTGAAATCCGGATTGGAGACAAAAACATAGATATTCGTGTATCGACCCTGCCGACAACTTTTGGGGAACGTGTTGTCCTTCGATTGCTTGATAAAACCAGTGTCTTGCTAAAGCTCACAGATTTGGGATTATCAAAAAAACAATATCGTACCACTGATGAACTGATTCATTCTTCACATGGAATTATCCTTGTTACCGGTCCAACCGGTAGTGGAAAAACAACGTCGCTGTATGCCATTTTATCAACAATCAATCATCCTGATATTAATATCATCACAGTTGAAGATCCTGTTGAATATCAAATACAAGGTATTGGTCAGATTCAGGTAAATCCAAAAATTGATCTCACATTTGCCAGGGGATTACGTTCAATTGTTCGTCAGGACCCTGATGTTATCCTCATTGGTGAAATTCGTGACAAAGAGACTGCGGAAATTGCTGTTCAATCTGCACTAACCGGCCATCTGGTTTTTTCTACCTTGCATACCAACGACTCAGCCAGTGCAATTACCCGCTTGATTGATATTGGTATAGAGCCTTTTCTGTTATCATCATCTGTATTGGCGGTTGTAGCCCAACGTCTGGTGCGTATGCTTTGTGATGAATGTAAAGAACCCTATACGCCTGATGAACATTCACTTAAAAGTATTGGCCTTTCGCCTGATAAATTGGCTGGAAAAAAGATTTATCGTCCCAAAGGGTGTAATGCTTGCCTTCACACAGGTTATAAAGGCCGACGCGCCATTTTTGAAATTATGATCATGAATGATAGTATCAAAAGTTTGTGCCTTCAAACATCAGATTCAAATATTATTAAACAGGAAGCTGTCAAATATGGAATGAAAACCTTGAGGCAGGATGGGGTGAACAAAATCTTGAAAGGAATGACATCTGTTGAAGAAGTATTCAGGGTAACACAGGTATAAATTATTGATTATAAATAAAAAACATAGGGGGCGCTCCTTATGTTCGTCCTCAAACAATAGCCAGAATCAAACCTATATTCGAAAAAAAAGGAGAAAAGATGTTACAAATCAAAAAAACACAATCAATTATTTATATTCTTTTAATAATGTTTTTTTTTTCCATTGCACACACAAGTATGGCAAATACAATTCTCAATTTCCCCACAGGTGTGCTTCATGGTATCATCTTAGATAATGAAACGAACCAGCCTGTTACTGATGCACGTATTGAAGCTGGTAATTTTGCGACCTATAGTGAATCAAATGGCTACTATCGTTTTTCTTTCATTCCAAAAGGCTCCTATAATGTTGTGGTACTGGCACCACATTACAATTTACAAATGTTTAGAGGGCTTCGGGTTGAGGCGGATCAAACCCTGGAACTGAATATTTCATTACAGAAAAATTATCAACCTGCAGTTTATACTGGTTCAGCCAGCATGATTACGTGTGAAACTGCCATGTTCAATGGCTCTGTCCATCCAAATGGTTTGCATACAACCGCTTATTTTGAATATGGACTGTCACAGGAATATGGTAAGAAGACAGCTTCAATCAATGCCGGCAAATCTTTGGCGCCAGTATCAACCAATGTCCATATTGACAAACTTGAACCAGAAACACGATATCATTTTCGATTGGTGGCACAAAATAATGAAGGTACAACCTTTGGCAATGATCAAATATTTGCGACAGATGTCCCCTTACTTGGTGTTGAAAAATTTCAAACCATTGGACTTCCATCAGGCCAATCTATTGTAAAACCTTTCACAATTAGAAATCAGGGGTGTGGTCCCCTGATATATCATCTGAGTGTTTCTGACGCAGTATCCATTTCCCAAAATACGAACATTTCTTTTCCGGAGATTGTCATTCCTGAAATAACAGAGGGCACTATTGATTCTGGCCTGTCCCACACCATTGCAATGACATACACTGCTAAAGACTTGCCATATGGGAGCTATCAGGTAAGTTTGACATTAGAACATAATGCATTGAATTATCCCAACCCGCTTGAATTAAACATACCAATACAAATTACTTCACCCAAGATCACAGTGAAACCAAAGGCTTTTCATTTCATCGTCCAAAAAGGCAGCATTAAAAAAGATACTGTGACAATAGGTAATTCAGGCAATACTGAACTGGCATGGCAGATGAATGTTACAGGTGAAACACAACCCAATGATTATCCAGCACATTATTACTTTGCAAGTCCTAAAGATCAGGATGATAATCGCATTGGCCATAGTGAGACAAATCATTTCGGTGGACCGGATAATTTTGGTTATATGTGGTCTGACAGTTTCACAAATTCAGGCCCAAAATATGATTGGATTGATATTTCTCGTTCTGGCATACAAATTCCAAATCTAAAAGACGATGAAGCCTCTGATTCACTGGATATTGGGTTTTCTTTTCCATTTTATGGGCAAAACTATACATCATTTTTTGTGTCATCAAATGGCTTTATTGGATTTGGCTCATCTTCAGATTTTGCCAATCACACAAATATGCCAATTCCAGCAAAACATACTCCCAACAATATTATTGCCCCTTTTTGGGATGATTTATCACCCGAAAATGGTGCAATTTATTATTATCGACAAAGAACCAGAATGATTATTCAGTTTGATAACATGAAACAATATCGCAATAATGGTTCAACCAGTTTTCAAATCATATTGGATCATGAAGGGACCATTGTATTTCAATACAAATCATTTACAAATGAATTCAACACGAATTCATGCACTGTCGGTATAGAGAATAATGATGGCACTGATGGTCTTGAAGTCGCATTTAATATTAATTATTTAAAAGAGCGAATGGCAATAAGATTTGAGCCCAACCGATGCTCCTGGTTAAAAATTTATCAATCTCCCGCAGGTTCTATTCCCCCAGCGCATCAAATTGATGTTTCAATTGGTGCTGATTCAACTTATTTAGAGCTCGACCAGTATCAATGCAATTTGATTGTTACATCTGATGATCTCATAAATCCAATGATTAAAATCCCGGTCCATTTGGAAGTTGTTGGATCAAGCCCGATAATTGAAGTCAATCCTGAAAGATTAACGTTCGAATTGATGGAAGACGAACAGGATCACAAAAAAATGTCTATTATGAACAAGGGCAGCCATCCCCTGGTCTGGAATATGATTCCATTATGCAATTCTGATGACAAAAATGGCTATTCATGGATTGATTCCGATATGCCAGGCGGTCCCATATTCGATTGGATTGATATCACAACGAGCGGCAAAAAGGTAAGAACACTCAAGGATGACAATTTTGCCGGTCCATTTTCCATTGGTTTTTCATTTCCATTTTATGGTAACTTGTATGATAAGTTCTACATTTCATCCAATGGATTAATTGGTTTTGGCAGTACAGTTGGTCTGGCAGAACGAAAAAATGAGGCCATACCTGAAAATCGCAGGCCAGCTAACTTTCTGGCCTGGTTCTGGGATGACCTGACCCCCAGAGATGCATCAGTTTATTATAAAACAATCGGGCATGAACTCATTGTTTCTTTTATTGATTATGGACAATATGGCAATACAGGTACTGTCACCGCCCAGGTAATTATTCATAAAAATGGCAGCATATTGTTTCAGTACGATCATTTTCGTGATGGCATTCATACCAATAAAGCAACCATTGGCCTTGAAAACAAGCAAGGAGACGATGGTATTCAAGTGGCGCATAACGAATCATATGTGCATGATTTGCTTGCCATTCGCTTTCAAAATAATCCATGTGGCTGGTTGCATACAAGTCCTTTATCAGGCACAATTGCTCCGGATTCAACCGAATCGGTGGATGTCCATGCAAATGCCAATGGCATCTCTCAAGGTGGATATGATGCTGTTTTGCGCATTGAAAGCAACGATAATAAGAATAGCCCTGTTGATATTCCTGTGCATTTGATTGTCAAAGGGGAATCTCATCCACCTATCATTGATTCTAAAATACACTCTCCCCAACCCAATAACCAGATCTATGCCACAACCTTTCCAATCAAAGGGACTGCATCAGCCACAGAGCAGGAAGTCATTGCACGGGTTGAAATTTCATTTGATAGTGGAAAAACCTGGACAATCGCAAATGGTACAAATCAATGGCGCTATGATTGGTCAGTACCTTCGGAAACTGGCAATTATTCTATTTGTGTTCGTGCTATTGGGCAATCAGGAGATTATCAGACGCAATGGACATATACTCCGGTACGTGTTGTTTCAAGGTCTCCATCGCGCATTATGATTCAGAATACATCCCTTTCTGTCAACGATTCTCCTTTTCAGGTGAAAGGTGTCGGATATTCCCCCACACCCATTGGTCATGATCCTGAAATCCAGGCGCCTTTTGGAGATTATTTTACATCAGATTATCAAAAAATTCATGAACGAGATTTTCCTTTATTACGTGTCATGGGAGCCAATACGCTTCGTCTGTGGTACTGGAATTCCAATGCCGATCATACAAAATTTCTTGATGCTGCTTATAACAATGGTAAAGATTCCATGTATGTTATTGCCGGTTTTTGGGTAGACAGTGGGTTTAATATAAATCCAGATGATCCCCAAAATCAGCGAGAAAGAATTAAACAAGACTTTCTGGATATGGTGCAGATTCATAAAAATCATCCTGCTATCCTCATGTGGTGTATTGGAAATGAGATCAATGCAGATTGGATGTATGGTCAAAATCTTGATGATCTTTTTAGTCTGATCAATGAAATGGCACTTGCAGCCAAACAACTTGAAGGTCGAACCTATCATCCCACGACAACTGCCTTGATGGATGTTAATCTTGATAGAACGATCAATACCTATGATGCCAAAATGTCCGGGCTTTCAGTATGGGGTGTAAATATTTACAGAGGCAAATCATTTGGTAATTTATTTTCAACTTATGGCGGGTTAAGTGAAAAACCCATTATTGTTCTTGAGTTTGGCATTGATGCTTTTGATAATATCACAAAACAGGAATACGAAATGAATGGTTCATCAGAGCAAGCAGATTATGCACGTGCATTGTGGCGTGAAATTAATCAAAATAAATCCATTTGCATTGGCGCAAGCATCATGGCTTATGCTGATGAATGGTGGAAAGGTAAAAACTCAGCAGACCCTCAGTGTAAGGATGATGATCCCTTGTTTCATGGTTTTTGTGGATATCCTATCAGCACTCATCCTGATGGATATGCCAATGAAGAATGGTGGGGGATCATGAGAAAAATCAAGAATGGCAATCATATTGATAAAGTCAAGCCGAGAAATGTGTATTATGAATTGCAAAAAGCATGGAATTTCAACCCAATTCCGCCCAATGAAAAGAGAATTATTCCTAGAGAACTTGAAAGAAGCGACAATTTTGGACGTTCTGTGGCCATTTCTGGCAACTATGCAGTAGGCGGTGCCAAGGGAGATGACGACAAAGGCGGAAATGCCGGAGCTGTTTATATGTTGCGTTATAATGGAAAAACCTGGATGCAAGGTCAAAAAATTACGCCTGATGACAGTAAAATAAATGATTATTTTGGTTGCGCTGTTGCTATGTATGATCAGAATGCTATTTTTGGATCTTATGGTAATGATGACGCAGGCAGTAAATCCGGCGCCGCTTATATATATACGTTGGGTTCATCTGGATGGCAGCAAAAACAAAAAATAACTGCTGAAAATGCACAACCCAATGATTATTTTGCTTTTGCTGTGGATATACAAGAACACTATGCAATCATTGGTGCATATGGAGATGATGATAAAGGAAGCATGGCAGGAGCTGCATATATTTTTGAGCGCCAGGCAGATAATACATGGGTTCAGCAACAAAAACTGATGGATGAACAAGGCGAACGAAATGATCAATTTGGTTATGCTGTGGCTCTTTCCGACAGCCATGCCATTGTGGGAGCATATCGAGATGACGACAAAGGAGATAGTTCTGGTTCAGCCATGATTTACAAACGAGAACAAAAGATGTGGACCATGCAAGCCAAACTCCTTGCTCATGATGGCCAGTCTAACGATTATTTTGGATACGATGTTGCCATTTCAGGCGATTATGCGGTTGTTGGTGCCTATCGTTGTGATGATGATACGCGAAATAATGTAGGCAGCGCATATGTTTATAAATATGACATGGGAACCTGGAATTTTCATTCAAAAATTGTTCCCATTCAGGGCACTTCCAACGATTATTTTGGTGCTTCAGTCGATTTGGTTGGTACCCGACTGCTGATTGGGGCATATGGAGATGATGATAAGGGGTCTTCATCAGGGGCATCATACTTGTATATTCTTGAGGGGAACCAATGGAATATGCATAAAAAATATGTGCCCAGCGATGGCTCCTCATATGACTATTTTGGTTATGATATTGCTGTTGGAGATCAGGGGCTTATCATGGGGGCCTATGGAAATGATGAACATGGCAGTATGGCCGGTGCAGTATATATTTACAGTCAGGAAGAAGAGAATCTCGATTCTTATCATACAAGTTTTGAGATAGGTTCTGATTCTTTGAATTTAAATTTAAACCATAAAAATGAGGCCATTTCAAAGTTTTACAACACCTTTGTTTCTTTTCAACCCGGGTTGCAGGATAAAAATGATAAGACAATCAATCCCATAATTAGTGATGCAGATATATTAAAATCGAACATTCACATTAGAATTGATCAAATACCACCAATTGGGAATCGTTTGCAAAATCTCGAAGGGCAGGTGACACCCTTTCATTCAAAAAAATTTGCAATTCATGTAGCGATTTTTGTAAACGATCAATGGCGCATAAAACCAGGCAACAATCGAAAAGATGGTATGCAAGTGAATGAAGATGGCAAATTCTCTTGTGATATTACAACAGCGCACAAGGACCATCTGGCCTCCAAAGTAGCGATTCTGGTTGTGCCCATATCTGTCAATCTTTCAGATATAAGGGATATTGACCAGGTACCTGCGGTTGCACGAAGGATTTTTGTACGAATGTAAGGTAAAACCTTATGTTCGCTCTCAAACAGAAAACATAAATGGTCACATTTTAACACAATAAGGGGTCGCATCGGGCGTATGTAAAAGTTGGGGGAACATGTTAATGTATATGTATATGTATCGGAAAAACAAAATCCTGCTTTATATTGTTTCAAGTTTAATTCCGCTTGCTAACGCGCGCGGCTCTGAAAATTTCGGCAGTTTTTAATCTGAGCCGCGCGCGTTAGCAAGCTGGACTGTACTTGAAGCAAATATCAAACAGGCTTTCCGAAGACGCACAAAAGTTAGGTTAATCTAAAATTTCCCGAAGG
>Ga0272440_1003599_pt1 | contig 11478 bp, 12 predicted proteins | sample SSMMMBAug17_FD_192440 | JGI IMG/M metagenome (GOLD analysis project Ga0272440, IMG submission 192440) | Marine sediment archaeal communities from Little Sippewissett salt marsh, Falmouth, MA, United States - SSM-MMB-Aug17 | ecosystem: Environmental > Aquatic > Marine > Wetlands > Sediment ... | reverse complement strand
TCCCTTCGGCATCACTTGTGGCCACAATAAGCTGCTGTGCCTTGAATGTGGCATGGATCGTATGTTCATCCAGGCCCTGATCAAATGTATATTCAGATAATTCACCTTTGGAAACACCATCAACAAAATGTGCTTGCTGAGTCACATCTTGATTATTGCATTAATTAGATTGTCAAGCCAAATTAAATGCAATAATCAAGATGTGACTCTATTCCCCCCAAATATTATCTACAGCAATTAGCAAATGAAATAAAGTTGGAAATAAGAGTAGCCCATTACCCACCATATTGTTCCAAATATAACCCAATAGGACATCGGATGTTTCCACACGTTACAAGGGCATGTCAGGGCGTAATATTTAGTAATTATGAACAAGTGCATGAATATATAGAAAGAACACAAACGAAGACTGGATTGAGAGTCAAGGCTGAAATTATCAGGAAAGTGTAGGAAAAAGGACGCAAATTATCAAGTGAGATAGACAGCATAAATCTTTACCGCGATGATTATTTGGGAAAATGGAATTACACTATATTACCAAATGGCGAACATAATCACACAAGCTAGAATAAATATTGCATCATAAATATTTACAGAAATAATATTAAAATTCAAACTGTTAAAGAACATGTATTTCAAACAACAAAATAATTTAACAAAAAATAAAAGTTATAATCAGCCATCAGACAAAAGATGGCTTTTTATACTCAAATATTATCATTCAACTTAGGTTTTTCATGGCATAAAATATGCCTTCTTGGTTTGCCAGAAATTCTTTAATGAAGATGGCAACCCGGGCAAGCGGGCATATTTCGTGCCATGAAAAACCTAAGGAATTCTCGGAAAATAACTTCCCCAATTCAATAAAATCAAATAGTTATGGAACCAATAAACGAGCTTTAAGGCAAAAAATGTGCCATTTTTGTTTTATTAATATCAATGCCTCAATTTAAATCTATATTGAGGCATAAAAATTGCTTAATGTTTTTCGCCAAATTTTAAGAAATAACCATTTAAAATGATTGAAAAATTAAAATGGGGAACTTATTATTCGAGAATTCCTAAGTTGAATGATAATAGTAAAAAAAGAAAAAAAATATCCAAAAAGAGCCATATTTTTGTCTGATTAAATGATTAAATGATTAAATTATAATAATCAAAAATAACGACAAGGCTATTTAATCGAAAGGGCATATTCTGCGCCAAAACATTAAAATTTATAAATAAAGTTGAAATGTTTCATTTTAATTATTATTAATGAAACGTAAAGGGATAACTGCATGTTATTTATTTAAAAAAATTGGGGAAGTTATTTTTTAAGTATTCCTTAGTAATTTAATTAATTCTCTGAAATCTTTTTATTGTTTATTGAATACATTCATGAAAATTTTATTTTTTACTTTATCGATCATAATCCTTGTATATTTGTGAAAAATAATCTATAGTTGTTAGATAATTCTTTAATGTAGTCTCAACAATCATAAAAAAAAGTGACAGGAAAAAAAACATTTCTGTACTTTAATTTTTTTTTGCAAATGGGTGGCAGAAGAGACATTTGTAAAAATATATAAACCTTAACAATTCACAGGATTGACAAATTTTCATTTTATATATATAATCGTAGCTATAGTATAAATATCTCAGTTCAAATGCTTTTCTTCAATTTATCATTTATTAATTCATTTTACTAACGTGGATTTTTCCTTAAAAAATTACATAATAGAAAAATATTATGAAACAAGAAAAAATTGTTCCTCAACATAAATGCACCATACATAAAGGTTCTGCGGAAACATGCCGCACATGCTTTTTGTCTCAAAAAGGTTACTGTTTAGATTTTGTAAAGGTTTTGTCAAAAATCACAAAAGAATTAAATTGTAAGCCGTTTCCATCGGTACAGGATAAAATAGATATTCGAAATGAATTTGTTCTTCAAGTTTTAAAATCATCACATTCTTTTCAGGCTAGAAATGGTGCTCAGTTTAAGACATGGGCAAATAAAATATACTTTAATACGCGATCTGATTTTTTTCGAAATATAAACTATTGTTATCCTCATATGACTTGATACCAAGAATTTTCTTCAATCATTTTTTTTTCATACTGAATAACGATAATTTGGTATCAATTCATATGAGGATAACAATAGTAGCCAATATTGGCAATTTCAATATCGCTGCTCCAAAACAAAGTGATGAACTTCATGATATTGTTGATACTCTAATTCAACTTGCTCATCAAAATATCAACCCAGGAAATTGATGTACCTTCTTTGTTCAATTTTATAAATTTCTTGAGAAAGGATTAAAACAAAAAGAAATGGCAAAAAAACTTGGTATAAAAGAAAATACATTTAATAAAAAAATGTCTCGCTGTAGAGAGACATTGAGGGAATTATTACATGAACGTGGTTATAACAGAAATTAAATTAATTTTTTTTATGAGTCACCTTTTAGTCCAAATACGCGACAAATAATATAAAAGTTAAGAACATAAGCTTTAATTTTGAAAAATGCATAGATGGAAAAATAAAATGGTATCCCAGGTTAATACAAAAACCCAAAAATTAATAAATTGGGGTAAAAATATTGTGTATGATCAGCACTCTAAAGAATCCGAAACATCAGAAATAGTAGCGATCAGACATGAAGAATTGCCTTTATTTCAATCAGATGTTGTTCAAAATATTTCTTATGCTGAAGAAGCTATCTTTTTTTTAAAAAATGAAAATTTATATCAATTAGGTCATGATGATACATTCTATCAAAAAACTATTGAAATTTTTCATGATTTAGATAATGTCATTTTTTTATCTGAATCTATTGCTTTGCACTCAAGTAAGGGTAGCATTGCTGAAAACTTTTCTTAATTAAGATTGTTCTAAACAATAACTTATTTATTATTTTTTTGGAGGATTGGATGAATAAATGTAAAAAGTGCAATGAAATCTATGAGATCAATGCAAAATTTTGCGTAAAATGTGGTACCGGTATAGAAGAACCAAAAGAAAAGAAGACAATAATTGAACCCAACAGTAAAATCTTTGAAGATAATTCTCGCCCAACCAGGGATATCAAGGATAAAACAAAAATAAATAAAATTCAATTCAGAAGCTTGAATCGGGAACAGGTATTTGCTTTGTTTCTTATGTCTTTTGGCCTCTTATGGATTTATTCATCAGTTCATCTTGGCATGGGATATGATTTAATGGAAGATGGATATTTGCGTTTTTTTATTCTTACCAATTTTATTGAAGGCATTGGACTTTGTGCCTGTGGGGCGATGTTCATGATTCAAAAAATTAATTTTAAAACACATGCTTTAGGATTTATTAGCGCTTTTTTTGGAATATTTGCATCACTTATAGCAGCAATACTTTCTGAAAAATTTTTTAGTCTTGGTTTTATTATGATAATTATTGAATCCTATATTGTTTTTTTCTTTTATATTTTGATACGATATCGCAGTAAAAAGGATATACAGGATAAAGGAAAAGGATTGGTCTTTTCTCTTAATGCAGACTCATTTAAATTAAAATCCAAAAATGAATTTTTTTCAAATATTTTTATGATGCGATTTTCTAAAATTGCACAACCTTTACTCTACATACTTGTTACTTGTCTCGTAACCTGCATGCTGTTTCAAATACCTGATTTGAGTTTATTTTTATTTTTTGAATGTGCAGCAATAGTTGTTCTTATCTTCTTAACATTACAAAAGAATATTCTCTCAAGATTTTTGTTAACAATAATAGCAATGATGATTGAAATGCAGTTTTTAATAGATCTTTGTTTTTTTGAAAATTATTCACAGCATCTTTTTGAAAAAATTATAATCGGATTAATAATCATGGCAATTTTTGTTGTTTGGAGCTTTTTGACCTTTTTTCTTCTTGATATTCATTTTGAAAAAGAATGAAGAGGTCTTAAAATCAATCGCAACTTAAACTTGTATTATTATTTTATTTACATAAGTTTTTTGTAAAAAAAGGAGGAGTTTATGGTATGCCACCATTGTAATCAGGAGATTAACAAAAGTGATGAATTTTGTCAGTATTGTGGACAATCGCAAAAAAGAAAAATAAATACATCTTTTACTGCTGCAAGAACTGAATTAAATCCTTTTAACGAAAAATCACCACAACAGTCTTTACAAAGAGAATCTAAAACTGAAATTTATACTCCAGGCAAAACAGTTCTTAATCAAACAACTATTGGCAGAGGTTCACATAATGATATTGTTTTGGATTATCCGATTATATCCAGGGAACATGCTTTGCTTAAAGGGCCTTATAATAATTTAATACTTGAAGATAGACAAAGTTCAAATCATACTTTTGTAAATGACAGAAATAAACCAATTGAAAGTGCCAAAATTAATGATAATGATACTATATATTTTGGGTCGTACAAGATTTCTGCGAAGCGTTTGATTGAACTGAAAAGAAAGGTAGATAAAGGTTACGCTGATCCCAAAGAAATATCTATAACTAAAGATATTAATATTATAGGCAGAGATCCAAAAGCAGATATTCGTTTAGACTATCCCCAAATCTCCAGACAACATGCAAAACTAATTCGTAAAAGTACTACTGAATATATTATTAAAGACCTGTCAAGCACAAATGGGACATTTGTCAATGGCCAACGAATACACTCTCAAAACATTTCAGTAACTGATGTAATAACGTTAGGATCTTTTTCATTCAGTCTGTCCAAAGAAATGAAAATTCTTAAACATGATCTACCTGATGATATTAGAATTGATGCGGATAGCATTTCATTTGTAGTAAAAGATAAAGGTGGAAAACAGAAAAAGATTCTGGACAATATTTCGTTGACAATACTTCCCTCAGAGTTTGTTGGATTGATGGGACCCGCCGGAGCTGGGAAAACAACTTTGATGCTGGCAATGAATGGATATCTTCCCCCAACGTCAGGGGCGTCAGTAATTAATGGAAAATCGTTGTATGGTAATTATGATGCTTTTCGTGGAAATATTGGTTATGTTCCCCAGGATGATATCATTCACCCGGAATTGACTGTTTATGAAGCCTTATATTATACAGCCCGCCTTCGGCTACCCTCTGACACAACCAAAGAAGAAATTGACACGCTTATAGTGAAAAATATGACTGAACTCGGTTTGATTGATAAATCCAGAAATCTGGATATTCGAAATGTTATTATCGGTTCTCCTGACAATAAAGGTATCAGTGGTGGGCAGAGAAAAAGAGTCAATTTGGCAATGGAATTACTGACTGCTCCTAATATTTTATTTCTGGATGAACCTACCTCTGGCCTTTCGTCACAGGACACGCTTGTGGTCATGGATGTCTTAAGAAAGCTTGCTGATAAAGGTAAAACAATTGTTTTAACAATCCATCAACCCAGTATGGAAGCTTATAAAAAAATGGATAATATGATAATTGTTTCATCTGGAAAATTGATGTATTATGGCCCTACCTTTCCAGATTCATTGGTATTTTTCAATAAGGAAAAATCTGAAAGTGATGAAATTTTAACAAGTGCAGATTATGCACTGAAAGGGCTTTCTGAAAAACCTGAAAGCTTTTGGGAGAATGAATATAAACAATCTGAATATTCCACACAATTTGTTAAAGCCAGAAAAGATTCACAAAACCCTTTGCCTGTTCAACAAGAAACACCTTTAAAAACAAAACGATCCTTTGATTTTAAACAATGGTGGATATTAACCAGTCGATATTTTACAATCAAAAAAAAGGATATCGTTAATACCGCAATGCTTTTACTTCAGGCTCCCATAATAGCCTTATTGGTTGCTATGGTTTTTTATAATGTACCACATGAATATCACCCATGTACTCCTTTATTTTTAATCGTAGTATCGGCTTTATGGTTTGGTACATCTAATTCTGCACGAGAGATCGTTTCTGAAAGAGCTATATATAGACGTGAAAGAATGGTGAACTTAAAAATTCCATCTTATCTTTTTTCAAAAATCGCAGTTCAAAGTCTTTTATGTTTGATTCAATGTATAATGTTGGTTGGAATAATATATTATTTCCTGGATTTTCATGGTACTTTTCGACATTTTTTAAGAGTTGCTTTTTTATCATCGCTCATTGGAATTAGTATAGGCCTGTTTATTTCAACAGTAACCAAAACAGAACAGCAGGCAGTAACTATTGTTCCTTTGGTCTTAATCCCAATGATTATAATGGGTGGAGGAATGATACCAGTCAAAGCAATGAATGCATGCAGTAAATACCTGTCATATCTTGTTCCCTCACGATGGTCTTACGAGCAGATACTTCATGCTGAGGATTTGGGATTTGATGAGAAAATGCGATTTTTTTTAAGGGGTGATGATTATACAAAATTTATGTTTGGAAATCATGAACAATACGATTTTGTTATCATTCTGGCTATCTTGATATTTATTGCTTTATTTATTCGGTTAACTGTAATGGTTCTTAGAAAAAGAGACATTGTATGATTTTCATAACCTGTTCTTTTAATGGTTTATAAATGAATTTATTGAATGTCTGAGAGGAGATATACATATGAAAATATGTTCAAAATGCGATACTTCCAATGCAGATGCTGCCAATTTTTGTAAAACTTGTGGTACATCTTTGACAGATTTAAAAGTCCAGGATGTATTTCGTTGTTCGGAAGGACATATCATCAATACACCAAACGAAGACTGTCCTGTGTGCAAAGAGGGCGAGATTCAGAATGAACAAAGTTTTAATTCTGTTCATAAAACTGAACAAGTGCCACCATCGAAACAATCATCAGAAACTGATAACAAGAATGACTTAAACAATGATGCTTTTTCTCATAATCAGAAAAATAGGGATCAAACCAATAAATTGTACGCATTTTTAGTAACTTTTTCCCATCTTACTGAAGGTGAATTCTATCCGATATATGTACGCAATATCAAAATAGGGCGGTGTGAAAGTCAGGATATCAGCATTGGAAATGATCTTGGTATTTCCAGTGAGCATTCAATATTATTTTTTCAGGAAAGTTATTGTTATCTCAAAGACAATAACTCTACAAATGGGACATTTCTAAATGATGAAAATATTACACATCCGATTCAACTATGCAATTATGACAGTATCAGGATAGGGGAAACAACCTTTCGTTTTGTTATGATAAACCCTCCTGTTCAATCAGAAAATGAAAGCAATGATAATAAAGACAATATTAAGCAACACGAACCTGCTGCAACTGTAATTGTATGATTGGATAACATTATGGAAATGTATGTCTGTCAAAAAACTCATCTCGGCCATAAAAGATCAACAAATCAGGATGATATGGGATGGTTTTCTCTTGAATCTGGAGAATTATTTATATTAACCGATGGTATGGGCGGTGTTTCAGGAGGAAGGACAGCAGCAAAAATGACCAAATCTGCTATCAGGCAATATATAGAAGCTAACAATCTTAGTATTCCTATATTGATCAAAGAATCAATTCTAAATGCTAACAAACAGGTTTTCGCTAAAGGGCATAGTGGGCAAAAAGAATTTGAAAATATGGGAACAACTGTTGTCGTTTTGTTTATACAATCCAATATTGTTTATTGGGGCCATGTCGGTGATAGCAGATTATATCTTTTTAGGGATGATCATTTATTGAGATTAACAAAAGACCATTCTGTAGTTCAGGACATGATTGATTCTAATGTGATTGAACCAGATGATGCCATGAAACATCCAGATGCTAATAAATTAACTCAGGCTGTCGGCCCATTTGAAACAGTAGAACCATCTATTTGCGATACCTCAATGGATATTAAGGTAGGTGATATTTTTATGATGTGCAGCGATGGTTTAAGTGGTCTTATAAATGATCACCAAATTTCTCAGATAATACGTTCCACAAAGGATTGCAAAGATATTTGTGAAAGCCTTGTTCAGAATGCATTGGGTTGCGGTGGGCATGACAACATTACTGTCCAGTGTGTTTATTTTACTTTGGAATAATCGGAAAATAACAAAAAAACTTTCCAACCTTAACCCACCTTAACCCTCCTTAACCCTTCGGGAAATTGGTCAAAAATTGATACAAAAAAAATAATAAAATGATTATTATATTACTATATATTACAAATAATATTTTTTGAAATAACTTATATTTTTGCTTTAAATTTTTAATTTCAATATTATTTAAATTATCATCTGATTTTATAAAATAAAAAAAGCGAATAGGATTTATCCAAATAATGCGACTCAATTGTGTATTGGGAATATATTTAAATAATTTTAAAAAAATATATTTTGATTCATCAATATTTCTTATTTGATCAAGAATTTGTAGTGTAATTCTTCTTAAAATCAAAACAACAATCAAAAATATTATCATAGAAAATAGAAGCAACAACATAATAAATACATTCATACTGATAATCATATCAAACTATTTTAAAATAAAGAATAATATTCAAAAAGTACTCCTCCTCCTGGTGTACCAAAGCTTCCCCCTGCTTTTGCTCCCACTACTGTATTCCAAAAAAAAATTGAACCTGAAAGAGGTGTTAAAGAACCTTGAAATTCTATAAATTTTCCTGTGTAATCTTCAGCTTTATTAACATTCCAAATAGGTCCTGTTTCAATAGAAAAAGCACCACCAGGACTTCCGATTCCAATACCAAATTGAAGATAATGATATAAACCTTTATTCATGATATAAATACGTTCATATCCCCCCCCAACACCAATCATGCATGGAAAAAAAAAAGCACCGCTCGCACTAAAAACTAGCCAGGAGTTTGGAAATAGTATACTATCAGGATCAATTGAAATATTTTGAAAATTCTCACATGTCTTAATGATATACTCAATGACTGCTTTTAAATCTTCTATTATAATCATTTCTGGTAACTCATGAACATCAATAATTTCATCATAAATATTACGTGTTTTGATAATAATGGAGTTTAAAATAGATTTGCCAATCGTATTATCCAAAGAATTAACCGATTTTTTGTAATAAGGTACTTTTTTAACTAAATTTATTACTTGTGTTGGTTCACTCCAAAAAAAATTTTCTTTCATAGGATCTTGAGCTGCGGCAATTTGACAAAAATGAAACAACAATAATAAACTATAGACGTGGATAGTAAATATTTTTTTTATAATATTTTTCATCTCATACCTTTTTTTTCATGATTGGCTTTCAATATTGTTGGATTACGTTCAGCTTCAGTTATTGTCTTTGATAAATTTATTTTAACTGAATCTCAAGATATTTTTTGACCTTATCTTTAATTTGTTGTAATCTAAATTGTTTAAGAGAAACATTACCAGCCGGTTGCTTCATTTCTTTGCATTCTTTAGATAATTTGTTAAGATCGTTTAATTGTTCTTTTTGTTTTTGAAGATTTTTTTCATTTTTATGGATAATTTGAATTGTAGCATTAATAGAACTAACTAATTGATCAAGTATTCCATTCAATTTTTTAATTTTTTCTTGTTTTGAAATCGTAATGCTTTTAAGAGATTTGTTTTCCTCTTCTATTCTGTCTAAATTGGTTGTTAATTTCCGAATTTGTTTCTTTAACTCATCTATTTGGCCTTGAATTCCCGGAATAGTACATCCAGTTAATAAAAGTAATGTAAATAATAAACATAAAATTTGTTTTGACATTTTTCCTCCTTATTTAATTATAAAAAATTTCATAGTCTTTTCTACCTGAGTGATTGGTTTAAACGATAATGGGATAATTTGATTTGAGTGTAACCAAAACTGCCGGAGCAAAGTTTATTATCGTTTTTTGAACCAGGATTACGCTGAAAAAGATGAATAAGATGATTTTAAGTGTTTTTTTTCATCTTATTCATCTTCTTCAGCGCAATCCTGGTTCAAAAAGGATGGGCAAATTTTATTTCACAGTCAATTTTGGTTACACTCATTTGATTTCATCAATAGACAAAAACAAACTACCCCCATTGATTATACTTCAACTCTTCTATTGATGCTTGCAAGCTTATTCGAACTTTCTTTCAATTTGGCAAGATGAGTTTCCCATTTTCTAATTTCTTGATCTAATTCATTATTCTTTGCTTTTGATCGACTTTTCTTTTTATTGGCTTGCAATATTTGTAAATTATCTTCGGCTTCAGTGATTGTATTTGATAACTTTTTATGTTCTTCTTTTAATACTGTTCTGACCATTTCAAGTTCTTTACCTTTCGCCTTTCCTGTTTGAATTTCTTTGTCAAGAACAGCTATTTTTTCATCTAACTCAGCAATATAACTTTTCAACTCTTCATTTGTAGCCCTTGCTTCAGTTATTTGTGATTGAAGTGTACTTTTTTTATTTCTAAGTACACTCCTGCGTTTAACCAATTTTTTAGCATATAAATTGCCTACGCTACCCACAACAACGCCACCAATTGTTGCACCCAAAAGAGTTGATTTTGTATTATTGCCGATAACTTGACCAATTATACCTCCTCCAATAGCACCTACGAGAGCACTTTCATAAGTTGCTTTTTTTACATCATCAGCATCTTCTTGAGATGCTTGCAGTGAATGTTGAATAACTGTTGAATTTTCGTCGTAATATAATTTTGCCGGTATCCATTTTTTAACAATAATAAAAATTTGATTTGCCCATTCTATGTGCCTTCTAATCCTATCTGATATAGGTAGGTCATCAATAGGCAGCTCCTGGATACTCTCACAAGAAGTAAAGAAAATGAATAACATACATATAATTAGAAACTTTTTCATAATTTTCTCCTTAATACTTTAGTTTAATTGAATGAATATTACAAATGATCATAAAAATAAATTGTTATATATTTATTTTATGTCAACAAAGATAATGCATAAAATGTATTATTTATTTTAACTGAATTTCAAGATATTTTTTGACCTTATCTTTAATTTGTCCCAATCTCATTTGTTTAAGAGCAAAATTACCAGTCGGTTCTTTCATTTGTTTGCATTCCACAGATAATGCGTTAAGTTTTTTTAATTGATCTTTTTGTTCTTTATTCTTTTTTTTATTTCTATTGATAATGTCAATTGTAGCATTAATCGAACTAACTAATTGATCAAGTATTCCATTCAATTCCTTAATTTTTTCTTGTTTTGAAATCGTACTGCTTTCAAGAGCTTTGTTTTCCTTTTCTATTCTGTTTAAATTGGTTTTTAATATCTGAATTTGTTTCTCTAACTCAACTATTTCGGTTGGAAGTCGCCGAAGAGTGCATCCAGTTAATAAAAGTAATGTAAATAATACACATAAAATTTGTTTTGACATTTTTCCTCCTTATTTAATTATAAAAAATTTCATAGTCTTTTCTACCTGAGTGATTGGTTTAACAAAATAATGGGATAATTTGATTTGGGTGCAGTTCGTCTGATTCCAAAAATAAAATCTAATAAATTCAGTACGATATAGATATTATATTTCTTTGTAAACATGCAGTATTTATTTTAATTTCAAATAGATAGTTTTTAATGG
>Ga0272440_1003598_pt1 | contig 11478 bp, 8 predicted proteins | sample SSMMMBAug17_FD_192440 | JGI IMG/M metagenome (GOLD analysis project Ga0272440, IMG submission 192440) | Marine sediment archaeal communities from Little Sippewissett salt marsh, Falmouth, MA, United States - SSM-MMB-Aug17 | ecosystem: Environmental > Aquatic > Marine > Wetlands > Sediment ... | reverse complement strand
GATGGTTAACTGTGTGGAAAAGGTCAATGATCTTGGAATAATTTCTTGATACAGACGATTGGCGATTTTTATTTTTTTGTCTGAGGTGATCAATCCCAAATCACTGACGTATAAGATATCATCATCAGCAGCATACTGTGGGACATCTTCATTCATAAGAATGGGCCGGCTGTATTAAAAGATTTCATTCTTACTCCTTTTTTTAAAGCTATCATACAAGTCATATCACACAAAGTAAATAGAAATATTGATGAGCGAAATCATTGGAAGTCAGTGGCCTTTAGTCGCAGGAAACTAATGTCCAAAACTTCTTAATATGATCCCGATGCAACGCATGCGCATCATAAACCTGTCTGGGTGTCAAAAAAGGAGTCAAAAAAGTCAAAAAAGGGACGTCTATGATTTTATGCTTTTATCTGAAAGAGGTTGAAACTTTCAAAGAAAAGCATAAAATCATAGACGTCCCCTTTTCCCCCAATATTTTGAACAAACAATCTAAAAGCAGATAACATTTTAATATCATTATGAATATTAATAATTGCTTTTTTGATACAAATAATATATAAATTCAAATTATTATATTTTTTGGCAACATAATAGCCCTGAAAGGGCGTTATTACCAGCCCAGGGCGTTGCCCTGGGCTGCTATATTGCGTCCTTTCAGGGCTAAGAAAATGCCCCCTTTTTTAGAATGCGCCCTTTGAGGAGTATTCCTAATCAATTAAAAGGAGTTAATTATGGCACAAGTAATTGCAGATCGACGAGATATTGATTTTGTTCTGTTCGAGCAACTTCAAGCAGAAAAGCTCACTGAACATGATAGATATAAAGATCTCAATAAAAAAACATTTGATCTTGTGATCAACGAAGCACGTAATTTTGCAGTCAAAGAAATTCTGCCCACTCTCGCAGAGAGCGACACGAATGGCGCACGCTTTGAAAATGGGACTGTAAAAGTTCCAGAATCTTATCATGGCATTTACAAAAGTTTTTGTGAGGGAGATTGGATTGCAATGTGCGACGATCCAGAGGTGGGTGGACAGGGAATGCCTTTGACAATTGGTCAGGCATCACTGGACTACATGATTGGTGCAAGCTTTGCTTTTGTTGCATATGGTATGTGCGGTCATGGTACCGGTAAAATGATCGAAATTTTTGGCACAGAAAAACAAAAAAAATTGTATCTTGCCAAATTGTATTCCGGTGAATGGGGCGGCACAATGGTGTTGACCGAGCCCGAAGCAGGTTCTGATGTTGGCAATTTAAGCACAAGTGCTAAAAAGAATCCTGATGGCACATATTCCATTACAGGCAACAAAATTTTTATTACCAATGGTGATCAAGACCTCACAGAAAATATCATTCATCCGGTTCTTGCCAGAATTGAAGGGGCACCCAAAGGAACAAAGGGGATTTCTCTTTTTATTGTACCCAAATATTGGGTCAACGATGATGGCACAATGGGAGAGAAAAATGATATTGCCTGTACAGGAATTGAAGAAAAAATGGGCTTGCATGGCAGTGCGACATGTGCATTATCTTTTGGAAGCAAAGGGCAGTGTAAAGGCGTATTATTAGGTGAAGAAAATAAAGGCATGCGCGTTATGTTTCACATGATGAATGAAATGCGTCTTGCTGTTGGTATCATCGGATTATGTAATGCATCATGCGCATATCTGTATGCATTGGATTACGCCCGACAGCGCAAACAAGGTCGGGATATAACCGAGTTTATGAACCATGAAGCCACGCCTGTGCCAATTATTAATCATCCAGATGTGCGCCGCATGCTTATGTGGATGAAAGTTCATGTGGAAGGCATGCGCAGCCTGATTTATTTTGTGGCCAATTGTTTTGATTATGAACTTGTTACAACTGATGAAAAAGAAAAAGCCCATTATCAGGGATTGATTGAAATTCTGACACCTATTGTCAAATCCTATTGCACTGATCGCGGTTTTGATGCCTGTGTTCAAGCCATTCAGGTTCATGGCGGATATGGTTATACAAAAGATTTTCCTGTTGAACAGTTGATGAGAGATTCTAAGATCAACTCCATATATGAAGGAACAAATGGGATTCAGGCAATGGATTTATTGGGCCGCAAATTGGGAATGAAAAAAGGCGCTGTGTTTATGGGCTTTTTGGAAGAAATGAAAAAGACTGCCACACGCGCAAAAAAGATCGAACTCCTTGCCAATCTAGGCGAAAGCCTTGAAAAAACAGGGGATCGACTGGCTGAAGTTGCCATGCAGTTGGGCCAAAAAACCATGACAGATATGAAAACTGGATTTGCTCATGCAACACCTTTTCTTGAAGCCATGGGGGATATTACTATGGCGTGGATGCTTCTATGGCGTGCCTGTATTGCACAAGAAAAACTTGCGGATAAACCCAAAAAGAAAGATATTCATTTTTATGAAGGACAAATTAAGTCCGCTGGCTTTTTCTTTAACACGATTCTACCGGTCACACATGGAAAAATGAATGCCCTCTCCCAGGCAAGTCCTGAAGCTGTTGAGATTGCAGATGCTGCTTTTGGGGGATAGTGAGAATTTAAGTTGTTGGGGCGAACCATATGTTCGCCCCAGATCATAAATTGGTTTATGCGCCCAGTGAAAACTGCGCCATTAATTGTTTTAACTCTGAAGACATCCGAGTTAAATCATCCGCCTGATCTTTCACTTTCTGGCTGTTAGCTTTCATGTCATCACCCGCCTCACTGATCTCAATTGTCTCAGTCGTAAATGTTTTCGTTGTTTGCAACGTTTTGGCAGCATGGCTGGCAACATCCTCAAGACCTCTTGAGGCTTCAGATATATTTGAGGAAATATCGCGGGTTGCGGAAACCTGTCCATCAATTGCTTTGGCAATGGCAGAAACTGCCTTGTCTATATCGTTTATTATGCTTGAGACATCAGCAATTTGCTCCACCGATGCACTGGTTGCTAAATGAATCGTACTAATTTGTTTTTTTATTTCCTGGGTAGCTTTTGATGTTTCATTGGCCAGTTCTTTAATTTCATTGGCAACTACAGTAAAGCCCTTCCCTGATTCACCAGCGCGCGCTGCTTCAATGGTGGCATTGAGTGCCAGAAGGTTGGTTTGCTCAGAAATTTCAGTAATTGTATCGGCAAATTGGGTGATTCTTCCGGCAACATCACCTAATTTGGAGACATTGTTTGATGCGGATTCAGACTTATTGACCGCCTCATTTGTTATTTTTTGTGCCTCACTTGCATGGGAAGAAATATCATTTACAGTGCTGTTCATATCTTCAGTTGTTGCTGCAATGGTTTTCATGTTGACCGATGCCTGCTCACTGGAACTGGCAACAGATTCCATTGACTGATTCATTTCTTCACATTCTTGTTTCATGTTTTTTGTTTTTTCTGCTGTGGTTTTCGTTCGAAGGCTCATTGATGATGAAATATCTGTGAGTTCGTTGGATGATGCGGATAATCGGTCGATGTTGTTTTTAATATCAGTGAGCATACGCATCTGTTTTTCGGCCATATTGTTGAGCGAATTACTCATATCACCTATTTCGTCATTTTGGTCAATGGACAAACGTGAACGAACATCTCCATTTGCAATGGTTTTAGAAAAAACGTGTACCTTAGAAATGGGGGTCAGCACAAATTTAGACAGAATATAATAATTGATTCCACCACAAACAAGCAGTATGCAAACAACAATCATCATTATGACAGCATTTAATTGATAAATTTGACTTTCACACAATTTTTTTTGAAATGCATACACCATAACACCAATCTGTCGTGATCGATAATCATGAATTGGAAAATAACCCAGTGTATAATTTCCAACCTGATCAATAACCACGTTTTGTTTTCCCTTGTTTAGATGTAACAAGCGAATGTATGATTTACCCGACTGATCTCCTGTTCCATATACAAAAACATATTTGTTCTCCAATACAGGATATTTGGTGGGATCATGCATGCGTTTGGTGATGGGTAATAAATCCGCATTCATATATAGAAATAAGTTTTCATTTTGTGTGCTATTTTTAACAAGGGCATTATTCATCACAGGCTTGAAATCCATCAAAAGTTCAACAGAACCTAATATTTTGTCCTTTTCATCCTTTACCATTGTCACACCACGAATGACAAATCCACCTCGGCCTAACTCAATGCCGCTTTGTGATTGTCCCAGGCGATTGACATCAAGAACAGTCTGGCGGAATCCTGATATGTCATCGGAAATATCCATCCATTTGCCATTCACACGCGTTTGCTTTGCTCGCCATGCACGCAATAAACTTCGCCCATTGGGAAGATGAAAATGCAGCTTTAGTGCTCCTGAATTTTCAAGTGATTTATATCCATGCACATGGTCTTTTAATGTATTTCGTAATAAAATACGTGCCTGCTGTCCTTTCAAGTCTTCTGGATCATCAATATTTCCGGAATGTGCGATTTGAAAGGCTTTGATAACCACAGGCAATCGAGAAAAGAGCGACGCCTTTTCCAATTGCATTTGACCGCCAAAGCTTATTGATGAATTAATCTGGTTGATTTTGTCATTAATGATCTTTTTGAAATTATTCATTTTCAAATTAGATAACTGGATATTAACTATAATGTAGCCAATTACACTTAAGACAACCACCGAAAGAATCATCGGAATAAAAATTTTTTGACGAATGTTCATCGAGTACTCCTTAAAATTTATCATAAAAAATCATATCATCTTCAACACCCAAATCATGCAAGGTCTTGATTACCGCATCAATCATGGGAGGCGGTCCACATAAATAATACTCAATTTCAGTGGGATCTTCATGATTTTTTAAGTAGGCATCATGTAAATGGGTATGGATAAAACCGGTTGGTCCTGTCCAGTTATCATTTTCCTCAGGATCGGAGAGCGCAACATGATAGGAAAAGTTATTATATCGGTTTTCCAAATCCTTGAAATCCTCATCATAAAACATTTCCTTTTTTGATCTGGCACCATACCAAAAAGTAATTGTACGTCGGGTATTGTTTCCATCCAATTGATTGAGAATATGGCTTCTTAATGGTGCCATACCTGCACCGCCACCAACAAAACACATTTCATTATCTGTATCTCGGGCCATAAAATCGCCATAGGGTCCACTTACAGACACTGTATCACCAGATTTTAAACCAAATACATAGGAGGATCCAAATCCCGGTGGGATATCTTCAGTTCCCGGCGGCGGTGTTGCAATTCGAATATTAAATTTTAAAATATGTGCTTCATGAGGTGGATTGGCCAAAGAATACGCTCTGAATCCTGGCTTGATGCCCTTTGCTGCCAGACTCAACAGATTAAATTTTTTCCATTCACTGATATATTTGCTTTCAATATTAAAGTCTTTAAAACGAATATCATACTCAGGCACATCAATTTGCATATATGCACCGGCTTTAAAGTCAATCGGTTCTACTGGTTCTAGAACCAATTCTTTGATAAATGTTGCAACGTTATTATTTGAAACAACAGTGGCCTTAACTTTTTTTATGCCAAAAATGGATTCCGGAATTTGAATGGAAAGGTCCTCTTTGACCTTTAGCTGGCAGGATAGGCGTTTGTTCTGATGTTTATCCTGTCTGGATAGATGTGCAATTTCTGTAGGAAGAATACTTCCGCCCCCTTCATTGACCACACATTTACACATACCGCATGATCCGGAGCCGCCGCAGGCGGATGGCAAAAATATGTTTTTATCCGACAATGCAGATAACAATGATGGTGCGCCTGAAATTTTCAATGGTTCATCAGTATTTCCATTAATGGTTACTTTATGTTCACCTGTTGAAGTCACTCTGGTTTCTACAAACAGCAAGACTGTTACAAGAATACAGATAACACTTGAAAACACCAGTAAACTAATTAAGTAAATCAATGTTGATCTCCTCTTGCTAAGGAATGCTCTGAAAATAAGATGCTCATTTTTCTTGATCGTACAAAAAAATAAGGAAAACTCGAAAAATAAGTTCCCCATTTACTTATGTGCCAGCCCGATGTAGGGGCGAACCTTATGTTCGCCCTCGAACTAATAACGCTTTCGTTCCTATGTACGATGGGCGAACATAAGGTTCGCCCCTACACGTTCTTCGCACATAAGTAAATGAGGAATTTATTTTTCGAGCATTCCTAAGGTCGTGTAGAGACGTAGCATGCTACGTCTCTACAGTACATTTACCTCAAAACGAACAATATCAATAATGGGGAAGTTATTTTCAGAACATTCCGAAAAAATCATCACAAAGTTATCCCAGAAAACATCATAAATGTCATGGCCATCAATCCGGCAACAATCATAGTAATGCCAAAGCCATCAAGACCTTTAGGAACATCTGCATAAGCCAACTTTTTTCGTATTGCTGCCATTGAAACAATTGCCAGCATCCATCCAGTACCTGAACCCGTTCCAAAGACAATGGATTCTATAAAGGTGTAGTTCCTTTCAACCATAAAAAGTGATGTGCCAAGAATTGCACAGTTTACTGCAATCAGCGGTAGAAAAACGCCCAGGCTGGCATAAAGTGCCGGTGAGAATTTATCGATTATCATTTCAACTGCCTGAACCAATGCAGCAATGACCGCAATGAATGTAATATACTTTAAGAAACTCAGGTCAATATCTGGCAATCCCATCCATGACAGGGCGCCAGGGGCCAGAAGCCCATGATAAATGAGCCAGTTCAGTGGTGTGGTTATCGCAAGCACAAAAATCACCGCAAATCCCAAACCTGAAGCGGTCTGAATTTTTTTTGATACAGCTATAAACGAACACATCCCCAGGAAATATGCCAGAAGAATGTTTCCGATAAATACCGAATTGATAAATAAACTGAATAATTCGTCCATTAGCGCTCCTTAATTATTTGATCCAGACAGGCTGTTTTTCAACCACACCAAAAGTCCAATAATGAAAAATGCTCCTGGTGCCAAAAGCATCAACCCCATATTCTGATACCCTGCATCATAGATCATCCCGGGGAATATCGGGTATCCAAGAAATTCACCGGCACCAAGCAATTCCCGAATAAATGCCACTGATATCAATACAAGACTATACCCCAAACCATTTGCAATGCCATCAACAAAAGATTCCAATGGATTGTTGGCAAGGGCAAAAGCTTCCGCTCTTCCCAAAACAATACAATTGGTTATGATTAAACCAACAAAAATAGATAACTGCTTTGAAATATCATAGAAAAATGCCTTTAAAATTTCATCAGTGACAATCACCATTGATGCAATAACTGCCAGTTCTGCAATTATTCTAATATTAGAAGGTATTTTGTTTCGCATACTGGAAATAATCATGCTGGAAAAAGCAGTTACCAGGGTCAGCGCAAGACTCATGACAATGGCTGTTGACATTTTAACAGTCACAGCAAGAGCAGAACAAATTCCCAACACCTGATATGCTACCGGATTTTCACTCCAGATGCCTTTTAGTAGGATATCTTTGTATTGCGTGGTTTCATTTGACATTATTTTTATCCTTATTTAAGCCAGATACAAATATCTGATTTGTTGGACAATGAAATTATTTGAGTGTAACCCAAATTGCCGGAACCAAAAACATTGTTCATCCTTTTTTTGAATCAGGATTACAACGTTTTTAACGTTTTCTGTCGAAACGAAATTGAAACAGGTTCATATTTGGTTAGCGTCGCTTTAATTCCTTCAGACAAATACTTTCCTGTAAGTGTTGCACCACTAATCCCATCAACATAATGCTCCTGGAGATTCTTGGGTAAGTTTTTAACCTTGCCTTTGGCAATACCGACCGATACAAACTTATTTTGTGAATTAAGTATTTTTTTACCTTTAAAATTTTTTCTGAACCATGCATTTTCTATTTCTCCACCCAAACCGGGCGTTTCTGCATGACTGAATACAGAAAAACCGGAAACTGTCTGACCATCATTCTCAAAAGCAAGATAGCCCTGAATCTTTCCCCATAAGCCTTTTGTATTGATTGGCAGAATATAGCCATCAATCGTGTTATTTGTATGGTAATAATACAAATGCAACGCATCCTCTGTTTCAATTTCAACAGGATTGCCTTCTTGATTGACAATGCCTTCTTTTATGTGATTCTCATACAATCTTAGGATCTCGTCTTTGGGTGGCTTGTGATTGCCTTTGATCAGGTTGGCTGCTTTTAAAATATTGACTTTTTTGTCCAGCTTGATGTTTTCCTGTTGTAAATGTTTCAATCCGCTTGCCGCGCCTGTAATCAAAAGACTACAGATTACCGATAGCATCAAGGCAAATTGGATAACATTTTTTTTGCTATTTTTATCAAAGTTCTTATCAGACATTGGGAATCCTTTTCGATGTTTTATATTGAATAACCATATGATCCAATAAAGGTGCAAATACATTCATGAATAAAATGGCCAGCATGACCCCTTCAACAAATGCCGGATTGACAACACGTATAATAATTGTAAAAAAGCCAATACAAGCACCATAGATCCATCGGGCAGGATTTGTTCCTGGTGCGGATACCGGATCGGTTGCCATAAATGAAATACCCAGCAAAAATCCGCCTGCACACAAATGATATAATGGACCTGCATGTGCCCACGTATCGTGACCTTCAGATAGAAAATAACACATAATCGCAGTCATTATCAGCCCTGTAATTCCGCCAATAATAATCCGGTAATTGGCAATTCCTGTAATGATCAAGAAAAAAGCGCCCAAAAGACAACAAAAGACAGAGGTCTCTCCAATGCTTCCAGGAATAAGCCCAAAAAACAAATGCGGTAAATCAAACCCTTTTTCTGTCAGCGCCTGAATAATACTTGCACTCTCTGATCCAGTTATGGATAATGCTGTTGCACCAGAAATACCATCAACACCATTATTGGCAGCAACCCAGATATTACCGGACATAGATATTGGATAGGAAAAAAAGACAAAGGCACGGGCTGTAAGCGCTGGATTTAAAAGATTTCGTCCTGTCCCACCGAATACTTCCTTGCCAATAACAACACCAAACGAAATCCCCACAGCAACTTGCCAGAGCGGGATTGTCGGAGGTAATGTCAAAGGAAATAAAAGACCGGTCACAAGAAACCCCTCACTGATTTTATGCTTTCGGACCACAGCAAACAGTATTTCCCAAAGAAATCCTACTCCATATGAAACAATGATAATGGGCAACACATAGTAGGCGCCAACTAAAAAACATTGAATAAACCCATATGAAACCCCCTGAGCAAGCCCAGATTGATAGCCGGTATTATATATGCCAAACAGAAGCACCGGTAACAGGGCAAAAATAACAAAACTCATATAGCGTTTCAGATCCAGGTAATCTCGAATAAAAGGGCGGGTTGTGGTTTTGGGTGATGGAAAAAGGAACAGTGTTTTGGTGGCATCAAATAAGGGTTCCAATGCGTTATATTTTCCAGATCCTGTAAAATGGGGCTCCAGGTTATCGAACAATTTTTTTAAAGCGTTCTTCATTTCGCGCTTCCTTCTTAATTGACTTTATTGACAATCACAATTTGCTGATTGTCGCATAATAATTATGTATGCCATTGGAAAGAATATCAGACAATTCAATTTTCGATGGACAGGCGTATGCGCAAACGCCGCACTGACAACAATCTAAAAGCCCCATTTGCAAGGCATCTTCAATCTCATCTGTAACCAGCGCTTTCATTATAAATTGTGGCATTAAATCATTTGGGCAAATATTTTCACAATAGCTGCAATTGATGCAGGCACGTGCCTCACCATGCAATGTTGCATCAGTCGCAATGTTACGTTCATAAAGGCAAGATATAAATGTTTTGGACATTGTGGGTAATTCTTTTCCCGGACGCACAAACCCAAACATTTGATCTGATTCATCAGCAGCAATTACGTTATAGGTATTCTCAAAAAAACCGGTATAGTCATCAATTGATGCCAATCGCCCATTGAATTGTCCTGTGGTAATCAAGTCATTCTTAGCAATTTCACCAATAAAGGTTTTGATTGGTATTCCTTGACGAATCAAATAATGGGGTTTGAGTGTGTCGGGTTTTGAAAGAGTAACCATTTTTTCGATAGGATACCGGCCTGTGGATAAAAATTGGGCAATCATAATTAAATGATTTACAGAAATGCACCATGATTTATTATCCTCAGAAGACTTTTTGAGATGATATAACACAACACCCGGGTCCCAAGATGGAAATATATCTGAAACATTATGTGTAACATATTTTTGAGCAGGTCCGAGTTTTTCTAAATGACTTTCTCTTACAGTAACAATTATATCAGAACAAAAATTTTTCAATACGTTCAGCCCATATTCAAACATATCAAGCTGATCTTTTAATATAACACCTGGAACAGGTGAAAAAATATCGTTACCATCAAGAGAAACAATGATCATCGGTGGTTTATGTTCTGAATGGGCCGTATCCTTGTATGGAAATTGCCTGAAACTCTGCCACAAACCACCTTGTTTGAGTTGTGTGATCAGCGCCTCTGGCTCAACTGCATTTAAGTCAGGTATAGGCGTATATTCAAGATAATCATCCTGTTCTTCACATTCGATAATAACAGCCAGTAATTTACGACGCGGGCCAAATCGAATTTCCTTGATTGTGCCAGTTGCTGGTGACACATACTGAATTGACCGGTCACGCTTATCGCAAAAAACAGGGCTGCCTGTTTTAACACGTTCTTTTTCTTTTACCAAAAGTTTTGGTCGAATGTATGGAATATCCAGAGCAGATACACCAACAATCTCTTGAGGTGGTATCGTTTTTATAAATGCATCTGGTCTTCCTGCTAATTGTATTTTGAAACCTTTATTTATTATTAGCTTTTCCATCAACTGTTATTTCCATTTGTATTAATCGTTTTTAATTGGTCTGGTTAAACATTATCAATTATTTATCTGTAATTCAAGAAAAATATCATTCATAAAAAAAAACAGATGATTCTTTTTAATGGAGATGTCATTGGAGGCGCATTCAAACAAAGTCGAACATAAGGTTCGACCAACCAGACGAATAACAAAAAATTTACTACGATCTACCCGAAAATTTATGATCGCTTACTTACATTCAGTCTGACGAAAGCATCATTTTGAATAAATGGGGTCAGAGTAAAATTAAAATAAATGAAAATAAATGGGGTCAAAAATAAATGGGGTCAGAGTAAAGTAGCCGTCAGGCTAAGCGCAAACGCTTATGAACACTCGTTCCCACGCTCTGCGTGGGAATGCATATGGGACGCTCTGCGTCCCCTGTGCTTGTATCTCGGTCGCCCAATACAGAGGAAGCAGAGCGTCCAGGATGCATTCCCACGCAGAGCGTGGGAATGAGCGATTTTAAGGGATTTCATCCCACTTTTTTTTTAAAAGAAACGCCCGAATTGCGTTGCTATAGTACTTTTTTTGTTATATATTAGCATGTACATATAGATAGTCAAGACCGTCTGCCTCTTGGT
>Ga0272440_1003597_pt1 | contig 11482 bp, 11 predicted proteins | sample SSMMMBAug17_FD_192440 | JGI IMG/M metagenome (GOLD analysis project Ga0272440, IMG submission 192440) | Marine sediment archaeal communities from Little Sippewissett salt marsh, Falmouth, MA, United States - SSM-MMB-Aug17 | ecosystem: Environmental > Aquatic > Marine > Wetlands > Sediment ... | reverse complement strand
CCTAGACATTGGAACAAGTTCCAGTGTCCCCGGCATCGGTATCTCCGCAGGCGTTAATTCCCGCCAGCCCGGCGGTATGAATGTTTTTAGCAGCGTTTATGTCGCGATCATGCACGACACCACAGGATGAACAGATCCAATCTCTAATATCGAGCGATTTCTTTCCGTCCCTATGGCCACAGTCTGAACAAATTTGACTAGACTGGCAATTGAATACAAGTTCAATATTGTTTAAAATAGAACATTGAACCTTGCGGCTTTTGCCGCTTTAAACCAAGAGGAAACATGGCAAAAGCAAAGAAAACAAAAGAGAAATCAGCAGCGATCAAGTTTGAAAAACCAAAAAAGATTGAAAAGCCAAAAGAAGATCCAAAACTCGATATTGAACTAAAACCAGAAGAAAAACCGGTCGAGGAAAAGAAACCTGTTGAAATAAAAGCAAAAATCGAGATTGCAGAAGAAAAGCTTGTCATGCCCTGCCTCTATAGATGCAGAGTCACAGTCACAAAAGACGGTAAAGCCTATCGCCCAGGATCTGTCATCAAGTTATCACAAAAGCAGGTTGATCATATTCTAAAAGGCGATCCAGAAGCGTTAGAACCAACCGAATAATCAATCCAAATATTTAAATCCCCGTCAAAAATTGGTACTATCAAATAGAGGTGAATAGATGACTATTTTTGTAGCCACACAGGACGGCCCTGTAAATGACGGGTCAACATTTAATAAAACATCCCCCGGCGTCGCTGGCACTGATTATCCAGACCCGACCGGCGGCGACACTGTAGATATAGAGGCAGGATATGAGATCACAGTGCCATCTGGCACTTTTTCTATTAGCGTTGAAATGCGAAACGGTCCAAGCGCAGCGAATAAGTCAAAGCTGATTCTGTCTGATGGCGCGATTCTCGATATGGAATCAGATATTTGGATTCGTGACAATTGCGAGGTTGTTGCTAGTGGCGGCGCAACAATCAATTTAAACGGATTTGACCTTGCACAAACCGTGCCTGTTTCTGGTGAAACGTGGATTTCATATCTGTCACTAGAAGGCACTTCTACAAATCCAAACACTGTCAATTGTGGAACAGGCGGAATAACTCGCAGAAATGACAATAGTAGAAGCACACAGCATGCAAAAATCGTTACAACAGCAGGCGGTGCAACTGGGATTCAGCAAAACATTCTTACAATTGGCCAAACATATCGAACGCGCGGATATTGCAGAGGTGACGGAACTGTTGTTCCTACAATAACGCTTCCAGGAGAGGAAGTTGTTTTCAATGGAACGTCATCAATAAACCCACAGTATTTTGATGAAACATTCACAGCTGATTTAACAGGTGTATTTTTCATTGGAACGAATGCTGGAGGTGCTGGAAACGGTGTTAGATTCGATGATGTAACTGTTGAAAACATCACAGACCCAGGTGTCAATATTTTAGTTGATGGTGATTTTCAGGCTGTCGGATTCGCATCGTGGACTGCTGTCAACGCACCAACTCTGACAAAAGAGGCGAGCTACCTTGGCGGTGGACTGGGCGACGCAACAACCGTTTTCGACATGTCATATTGCGATATAAATAGCATGGGATCAAGCGAATTACAGATCGACGATTCTGCCGATAGTACGATCCAATATTGCAATTTTGCAACCTGTGACGGGTTAGAATTTTCCGCACTTACAAGCACAAGTGACTTTATATTCACAAGGAACGATTTCAGCTCTCCATCGATTACAGCTGGCTACGTTTTAAAATTGGATGATTCTGCAACGCCAAACACTGGAACGCGCACAATCAGTTATAACACTTTTACAGACACGGCTGCTCAGGAAATCCACGCTTATGCACATGATTTGGATTTTACTGGCAACGTTTTAAATAATCATGTCATAGAGTCCACCGCTGGCCGATACGATCACAGTTATACAGCCAACACATTCGCCCATCAGATCGCACAGACACAATCTCTGTTGACGCTGACCGGCGGTGGAACAATTACACAAAACGTTTTTGTGACTGCGTCAGACGATCCGACATGTATCACGACAGGAGCAGACGCAACATCGGACACGTTGATCACATACAACACGTTTGAGCTGACATATGACGTTGCATCAACAACTCCAGGCCGTGCAATAACTGCCAATACGTCGAACCTTGAAATTAAAAACAATCTTTTAGTATCACCTGATCAGGGCGTTTTACTTAGTTCTGTCACTGCAGCAAACAGTTGCGATGTGGATTTAAGTCGAAATACTGTCTATGTTGCGGCAACTGGTGGAACATTGGGCAACCTGATGGCCACAGAATCAGGCGGAACGTATACTGGAACAGCCGTATCAGTGAGGAACAATCTCGTTCTAGAGGACGGTCGAGGAATCAATATTGTCGGCGCTGCTGATCAGATCACGTACACTGATTACAACGCATTTGACACAGCAGACGACTATAATGGCGTTGCAATAGCTGGCAAGGTGGAAGGAGATCCAGGATTTGGCGGATCTGACCAAACAAGCGTTGTTCCTGATTTCGTAGACAACACGGCATCGATTAGCACTTGGGACACATCTATAGGCGGAGCTGGCACATTAGCAAACGCTGTCACTGAATTATTGCTATTGAATGATAGCTCATATGATTCCAGATATAGCACGGCAAATGCTAGGCTTTACTATGCGGCTGGATTTGCTCCACAAAACGAGGATCTGGAATCTGCTGGCGATCCGCTTGATTCCAATCCAGACATTGGTGCTTTTAGTGTCGTTGGGTATGCTACACAAGCCGGGCTGATCTATCAAAGCGCTGGAAATGTCAGGGCGTGCAAAAACACTTATGGAACACAGATCGACTTTGGAAGCATCGTAAAAATCAAAGCATCCCCGTCGGTTAGAGGCGAAATCACAATATCGACAGCGGCAAACGACGCGCATTATGGCGTTGCGCCATATGACATCGCTGACGAAGCATATGGTGATATAATAATCAGAGGCCAGGCAAAGATTTTGTGTGCTGAATACATCCAGGCTGGCGACAGGGTGACAGCAGATTCTAACGGCCAGGGCGTTGTTGCTGTCAGCGGAAACGGCTTTATAGGCGTCGCCACAGAATCGGCACCTGTTGGATCATATGTCAGCGTCGAATTGATCGGCCCTGGCGGCGCAGAAATGCCGTAATGTTTAATGATTCAGCAGATTGTTGTATCATAGTATAGAGGAAAACGAATGGCTGCCCAATTTATGACAGAAACAGATTTAACCAACTTGGTTGGATCTCAGGAAGTAAACGGATTGTTTGACGATAATTATAGCGGAGACACAACCGCAGAGGCAGCGATTGTTAGTTTGTTTTTAGAACGAGCAGAAAACGAGGCATTTTCGTATATAGGGCGCGGATTTTCAGAATCTCAATTTGTCCTATTGGGTCAAAACGACGTCAATCTAAAGGCTCACATTGGATGGGTTGCGCTGCATTTTGCAAGCCAAAGACGAGGCGAATTTGTCGCAGCTGACGGAAGCGGAAAGTATCAAGCACAATACAATCTTGCGATCAAATATTTTGACGATCTTGGCAAAGGTCGCAGACGATCAGTTGCAGAGGCAGAAGCTGGTAAATCGTCAAATCTTGGCGGAAACGTCAATCCGCCGCTATCAAACGCAACAGACCCGCGTTTTCTTTTTGCACCAGATAAAAACAACACTGGTTTCAAAGGCGGATTTTAGTGTCAGTATTTTTTGACATGTCAGACCTCTACAAAGAGGTTAGATTAATGGGCGAGGACGCTGCTAGTATTGACCTTGCTTTTCTTCGTGATGATGTTATGGAATCAATCATGATTCAATTTGACACAGAAGGCCACGGATCATGGGCACCGCTTTCGCCTAATACACTAAAAAAGAAAAAGAATCCTGCTGCTGGAACACTGGTTGATACAGGCGCAATGAAACGCTCGATCTTTGGCGAATACAGCAGCGACGAGGTTGTGATTTCTGTTGGCGTTCCGTACGCAAAATATCACATGACTGGAACAAAAAACATGCCAAAGCGTAACTTTTCTGACATAAATTTAGAAGAAATCATTAGTTACGCAACCGGCCAAATCATTCAGGACATAACAGGATGAGCCAAGTCGGATCAGCAATGAGAAACTGTTTAGCGGCGATTCATCCGCTAACCGGCGATCGTGCGTCTGGCACAATCACTGTAACCGCTTCTGGCGCTGATGTAACGTTGCCTATGGGCACTTGGATTTATCCAGTTGTCAGCGGACAGGTTCAGACCGACCGCATATTTAAGGCGGCAGAGGGCCCAAATTCTGATAAATCTTGGACAGTTACATCGCTTGGCACTGACGTTGATTTTATCTCAAACGTTGGCGGCGAAAAACACAACGTTGCAGACACAACGCCTTTTGTGTTTTTGCCTCCTTTGGTTGGCATTGATTCTGCTGTTGCCAGTGGCGCTTTTTCTGGCGCGACAAACCCTACTTTTTACGGCGGAGTAAAAGAGGCTTTTGTTTTTGAACACGTCAACGGGCCAGCCCAGCAGATCGATCTTGAGCGCATGAAGCTACGCGGCACACCTGCCGTGATTATCGTCTGGAATAGCTCAGAGCCATCTGATGGAGCAACTACAAGTTCGAACAGTCCTGGATCGCATAGTCGTGGTACATTCTCCAGTTCTTTTCGAGAGCTTCTGACTATTGTGATCGTTGTCGCAAAATCGCACAATGAAGCGGCAAGGTCCGAAGAAGGTTTATATATAATGGATCAGATCGCAAGGTATTTAAACAAACGCCAAGCGATTGACGGTTGTTTGATTTCTGCGCCATCGCCAATTTTGGTTCAAAGCAGAAATCGGGTCGCGATCCCAAAAGAGCCATACCAAAGGCATTACATATATAGTGTAAACTTTAGTATTGAAAACGCGTATACGATGACTGATGATAGATCATATGGTGATTGGCTATTGTCCAATATCGATATTTTGAAACCAGACGATGACCTGGGAGATTATACCTTGGTCGATGATATGAAAGTGAACATGACATGAGTCAAAAATTTGTTTATGTGAAATGCGTAGAAGGTCGACCAGTTCCGCATTTTGGCGCAGGCGGTGGGAAGATCCGTTTTATTGGCTGCCGTCTAAATGACAACAGCTGGACATTTTACCCTGATAAGCCAGTTCGGATCGCGTTTGAAAACTGGGTCAGGAACAAAAAATCATATGATCGGGCTGTCCGAGTTGGCGATCTGATTATCTGCACAGAAAAAGAATACGAAGATTATCACAATCCGCCTCCTCCAGTTGAAGATGCAGGCGCGGAAAAAATCGAAGAGAAAAAACCTGAAAATATCAAAATAAAAGAAGAAAAAGCGGAAGATCCGCAAAAAGAAAAAGAGAAGCCGGACGATAAACCGGCCAAAAAACCGAAACGGAGTAAAAAATGAGCATCCCCCTGGCTGTAAGTCCGTCGGTCTTGACCCCGGGTCTTTATCTGTCCGTCAATTTATTGGCTGGCACCGCAAGTCCTGGAACCGGCACACTACGAACCGTAATCATCGCCCCTAAGGCATCCACAGGTGATTTAACGGTTGACACAGAAGTCCGCGCAGGTGGCGGATCTGATTCCGCAGCAACAGCGTTCGGAACTGGATCACCTGGACACCTGGCCGCAAAACGCATTTATGACGAATTTCCACAAGCGCAAGTCGACTTTGTCGCTCCTACTGCTGGGACTGGAACATCAACCCTTGATGTGACATTGGCTGGATCGCCAACGTCAGACAATGTAATTGACTGCAATGTCATGGGTCGAGATTTTGAGGTTGCTTGGCTTAATGGCGGGACAGCAAATGACGCACGAGACGACGTGATTGACGCAATCAACGCACGATCCGAAGATCTTGCTGTCTCGGCTGTGTCTGGCGGCGCTGGAATCATCACAATTAACAGTAAGGTTGCTGGAAATATTGGAGACGACGTTGTTTGTACATTCACATTGCGCGAAGGCACAACGGGAACAGAAACTATAAACGCATCAACCACAGTTACGTCAAACCTTTCTGGTGGCGCAACTGATCCCGATCTGACCAGCGCACTATCCGCACTTGAGGGCGAAGAATATCACTATATGTGTCTTTGTCTGTCAAATACTGACGCTGGGAATATTGCATCAACAAACAATATCAAGCGCACATACACTCACATAGACAGCCTAAACACTGGACTAGGTGCAAAACTGCAACAGTTTGTTGTTGGCTATACCGACCAATTGGCTGGCGCGATTGCATCGACACCGTCGTCGAATAGCTGTAACAACGCAGAATTTGGCCAGTTTGTGTTTTGTATCGACGGCCTTTCGTTGCCTTGTGAATTCGCAGCGGCAGAGGTTGGCGGACGATTGGCAGCTGTTGCGCTGGATCCTGCATCTAACAGGATTGGAAACGTTCTGAGCGGCGTTTATGGCGCAAAAGACAAAATCGGCGACAAGCCAACATCAGCAGAATTAGAGTCAGCAATCGGCACAGGCGTATCAATTGTGTCTTATGATGCAAGCGGAAATCCCGTTACAGTTCGACCAGTTACGACCCATAGTCAAACGGCCGTTGGTGGACCTGATCGCAGGTTGCTTGATCTTCAAAATGTTGACGCTGCTTACATCGTTGCTCGCGACGTCCGCGACAATCTGCCGCTACAATTCCCAAATGCAAAGATCGCAGAAGATGCGGCAGATTCAGAACAACCGCCACAGGCTGGCGTTACTGAAATGCGCGACATTAAAGGCTGGCTAATTTCAAGGCTCAGATTCTGGGACGTTCAAGGCGTCGTGGACAGAGCTTCACTCGATGATATTATCGACAATGATGAAATTATCGTCCAAATCAATCCATCAGATGCGACACAAGTTGACATCGTACTACCATTTGAAATCGTTCAACCTCTGGCAAAACTCGGCGTTGTTGCTCAGCGCAGACCCAGCTAGGAAAGGATAAATAACAATGGCTCAAGATTTTCAATTCTTTCCAAAGGCTAGATTGGCACTAGACAATGGCGATCTCGTTGATGTGAACAGTGTTACTGTATCCGCAACAAACAACGCTAAACTAATCCATACGCTCAGGAAATCACCTGCTGGCTACACAGACGGAACACAAGAGGTTTCACTATCTTTCGAGGGCGTGATCTCTGACTCCGGACAAGAAACAGATTATAAAGCGCTTGTTCAGCGATCCATTTCGAAACAGTTTCGTTTTAAATTGCCTGGTGGAGACACTTTTGTGCTGAATAGCCGAATTACCAAGGTCGATTGGAAAGTCGACACAGAAAATGCTACAACATTCAGTGTTGAAGCGATCTGTCAGATGGACGAATAGTCCAACAAAACCCACCATATAGACACAATCTGCACAATTTAATATACTTGATTAGCCCGATAGTCGGGCTTTATCAAAAGGGGAGATCATGCGAAAAAAAGTCATTCTACCAGAAGACAAAAAGCATCTCGAAACGTTCATTAATAAAACATGGGATGAGCTTGAGATCGTCGAACACAATGAAATCGAACGTCTTTTAATTCCTGGCGTGATCCAAAAGCGCAAACTAAACGGCGAATTCGAAATGACTGATATAAAAATCAGGCCATTACGAGAGCACGAATTGCGCGAATGCAGAACCGTTGCCCGTGATATTGCAAAACAGGACGGTATTGACGAGGAAAAAGACAAACAACTATTCGAAAATATTGAGGAAATATGCAAGCTGTCCATGTTTGCTATCCGCGAGAAAGATCATCCATACATCGCCGTCGAGGATGACCCGCGAAAATTCGAGAAAAAGTTTGACAAACACACAATTCGCGATCTTGTCAGTCAATTAGACCATGCGACTGATCTTCTGAATCCAAGACTTGACGATATAACAGAAAACGAATTCGCTTTGATCCTCGCAAAAATTGCATCGGAGGAATCAATTCGCCCTTTTCTCGTATTAGAGCCAGGTACAGCGCAGAGCTTAATAGTTTTTATGGCGTCGCTTCTAGCTCCATCTCTGATGGAACAGTTGCTATCTGGACAGCAAGAGCAATCGATTGCGGACTGATAAAGCTTGAAGATCTAGACGTTTTGTTAAATGGTTCTGACCTATCGAAATTGGCCGAAATATGGACTGCGCTTTTTAATGGTGAATTAGAAAAGAACACATGGTAAACTGACAGAAATATGGAATATTGACATCCTCCCCACCCTAAATGGTTGAGATTCCTGAACAGAGGTCAATGCCCTGACCCAAGTGTTTGATGTTCATCGCTGCGTTTACATCTCGATCATGAGACGATCCACAGTTTGAACAATTCCACACTCTTACGCCTAAAGCACCTAGTCCACTCGGCCCGGTCCTAGAACCGCAATCAGAGCAAGTGACAGTAGACCAAGCTTCGTTGACTTCACTGAAAAACACTCCGTGCCTGCTGGCTTTATACCGTAGCATCTCCTTAAATTGAAACCAACCTGAATCTGTGGCAGATTTTGCCCATCCTTTGCCTCGTTTAATCATCGCCTTTGATGACACGTTACCAACCGTTATTGATTCGTGTCTTTTTGCGATCTCTGTTGAGGCTTTATGGTTAAAATCCGCTCTTTTATTTTTTATTCTAGCGTGAATATTTCTCACGCGTCGCTTTTGATTTGCACGCTGCGCTATGGCAAGCTTTTTTTCGTAGTGTCTGGTTAGGTTTTCTCGTTCGTATTTTATGCCATCCGAGCATGTAATCTGCGTTTTAAATCCCAGATCTATCCCGATTGACGTTCCTGTTTTTGTTTGCTCAACATCTGGCGCATCGCAAACAAAACAGACATACCATCGCCGCCTAGCATCCTGAACAAAACAACCTGTGCGGATCTTGCCAGGTAGATCGCGAGACTTCCAGATGCGAAACCGTTTTTTTCTATATACCACATTGTCGTTTTCTATCCGTATATCTTGTCTTTTAAAAGGAATCCATCCAAGGCTTTTCTTTGCGCTGCGCCATTTTAGCTTTTTCATTTTAAACTGACTGCGATTTTTAGCATGTGTTTCTCCGATTGACTGAATTGTTTGTGAGCTCAATCCAAGATCTTTCGCAGATCCAGCAGTTAAATAATTCAAATCAAACCCAGACAAAAACCGATTGTCACGTTTCCAAGCAAAGGCACTTGTCTCGTTACAGTAGTTCCACACAAGATTGACCGATCCAGCCATTTTTTCTAGATTCTTATGGCAGCTTGCGTCTTTGACTCTGAATTTATATGTTATTGTGTGTGTCATTTTCTCCCTATCTGTGCATATGTTATCAAGTTCATACCATTGTTTACAAGTTCAATATCGCTTAAAATTGAACTATAAGGAGACGCCATGTCAACTAGAGACGCAATCATCCGAATTAAAGTCCAGCCGGGTCAATTCAATTCTGCGATCCGCCAAATGCAAACCAAAGTCTCATCAGCTGGAAAGCGGATGGGTACATCTTTGCGAGAACCGTTAAGGAAAGGCATTGAGGCAGGAACTGACGCCGCTAAGGGTTTAGCAAATGAGCTTGGAAACGCATTGAGTATGGCTGCCACGCTAGGCGGTGCGATCTCCGGTGGTGCTCTTGTTCGAGAGGCCGCAATGGCTGAAAAGACTTATTTGCAGCTAGCAAATGCTATCAGCACAATGTCTGGCGAATCATTCAATGCGGCAGATGCACAGCGAACAATCGAGGAAGTTGCAAAGCGAACAAACCTACCAATAAAAGATCTACAAACAGGAATGTCACAACTAGCAAGCACAGCTGGCAAGGCAGACATTGGCAAAATGCTAGAGCGAGCAGGATCACAGGCAAGGCGTCTTGGTGTTGAAACAGAATTTGTTTCACGTGTTTATACTCGTTTAGTTGCAAAGGGCATCGCGAAAACAGGCGAAGAGGCCGAGAATGTAACAGAACAGCTAAACACAATGATGCGAACAATGCTTGGTATTGACATTGATGAGGCAATGGACCCAAACGACGTCGCCGAAATGGCCGCTTTTATAAATACAACTGGCAATTCTGCTGCGCAAATGTTCCAAATAATAAAAATGGGCGGCAAAGATGTTTCCAAAGACTTCGGGAAAATGAACGAGGTTATTGAGGAAATTGGATTAACACTAGGCCAAACCAAGGGTATAAAAGATATGAAAAAGGCCCTTGGCGTAAACAGGAGTGTTATAGACGACTCAAAGTCTAGCCTAGAAAACTTCATTTCAATTGCAGAGGCTGGGCCGAAAGCATTTGAGAAAATGGCAGATGCGTTTGGAACTGACACTTCCAGGGCGGCAGCGAAAGAAATAATGGGTGGCGAGGATTTTATCAGAAAAGCAAAAAAAGGCGGGAAAGCTGGCCGAAAAGAATGGGATATAAAGGTAGCTTTTTTAAGAGAACAAATACTAACAGCTGCTGACGTACAAGTCGACCGCGCAAAAATCGAAAAAGAAGACGCCAAACACAAAGAAACCATGGTTGCAAAATTCGACGCCGCAATGAACAAACTTCAAATGGCAATGATGAAACCAGGTGTTATAAAAGCCATGAATTCTCTTGCTGACTCGTTGCCAAAACTTGCTGAGGAACTTGCGAAACTTATTGAGTTTATAGCAAATAATCCACTTACGGCAATCGGCGCCGGAGTTGGTCTAAAGGTTGGCGGCGCTGCTCTTGGTGGATTTGGTCGCAGTATGATAGAACAAAGGTTTGGCGGCGGAGCTGGCGGCGTAGGCGGTGCAAATGGCGGCGTTGGTGGCGCAATGAATGCCGGTGCTGTTACGATGAATAAAATTGGATCTGTTGCGTTTGCCGCCGCTGCTGGGATCGCAATAGGGACAGCGATAAGCGAAACAATTATTCAGCCGATGGCAAAAGATGCATCAAAGGCTGGACGATCTGCGGAGAACATAATAAATCAGGCAGAAAATGCCGTAAATGCAACAGATATAAAGGGAAAATTCAAGGCGCTTGACGATCTCGACAGAGCTCGTAAGAAAAACAAAGAATCACTGTATTCTCTTGATACTGTAGTTGGCGAGGTTGTTGGTATTTTCAGCGATGCAAAAACTCCGATAGAAAAATACAAAGAAAATCTTGTTGCGATCAGCCAGGCTCATGACAGGTTAGTCGGACAGCTTGAGCGAGAAGCTGAAAAGCGAAAAAAAGAAGAGGCAGAAGCTCAGGCCAAAGCGCTTAAAGAGCTTGGTATTGCAGCAGCTGGCGCAACAAAAATGCTAGACAATATGGGTGGAAAAAACAATTCACGCGGAACAGGCAAATTAAAATCAAAACCAGGCTCAGAGCCAGTTAAACAGAGTGAATAATGGCAAAAGCAACAAGACCAGTTCCAGTCATAGGCGAAACGATAAACGAACAATTTCCGATTGCTTCTTTTACTTCTGACGGAGGCACGAAAATTGCATTTCCTATTATTAATCTG
>Ga0272440_1003596_pt1 | contig 11488 bp, 7 predicted proteins | sample SSMMMBAug17_FD_192440 | JGI IMG/M metagenome (GOLD analysis project Ga0272440, IMG submission 192440) | Marine sediment archaeal communities from Little Sippewissett salt marsh, Falmouth, MA, United States - SSM-MMB-Aug17 | ecosystem: Environmental > Aquatic > Marine > Wetlands > Sediment ... | reverse complement strand
CTAACGCGCACGGCTCTGATTCGTTAACGCGCTGCACTGATTCATTCAGCCTCAGGTTCGAATCTGACCGAAAGACGAATCAACATATTTCATGGCATATTTATTGCAAAATAAAAAAACGCTAATTTGAAAAAAATATAATTTTTACAAGATATTATATTCTTGAATCATTGGAGGTCTGACGTAGTGCAGTCACAAAACAACATTAAAATTCTGGTTGTTGATGATGAAATTCGGATCTGTCATTTTGTACAAAAAGGTCTGCAAATGATCAATCCGGCATATAGTGTTTTTCAGGCAGCTTCAGGTTTAGCCGCTCTTGATATTGTAAAAAATGAAAAGCCAGATATTCTCATCGTGGATATTTGTATGCCAGACATGGATGGTATCTCCTTAATCGAAAAATCGCAAAAGATAAAAAATGACCTTCAATCCATTGTCATTACAGGTGCTGCCAATCTTGATAATGCCATTTCCGCCCTACAAAAAGGTGTCTTACATTATATTAAAAAACCCCTTGATATTGACCGACTCAACAATGCTGTCCAAGCATCCTGGGAACATCGCATGTCCCTTAATAATCTGCATTTAAGAGAGGCACATTATCGAAATATTTTCTGCAATTCAAGTGTTAGTTCAATTCTTTATGATCCCTATGGAAATATACTTAAATGCAATAAAATGCTTGGCAGACTTCTTGGTTATTCAAATGATGCCTTGTGTGAGTCGCAGATTTCAGATTTGATTCATGTTGAGGATATTACATCATATAAAGATTTGGAACATAAACTTTTAAAACACTTAATGGATCATTTTCATCAGGATATTCGACTTTATGATAGCTCAAACAATATTTTATGGGTGAATGCTTCAGTTTCAATACTGGACGATATTTTGAACATGGGTCATCCAATTATCAATATGCAACTGATTGATATTACAAAACGCAAACATGAAGAAATTGAAATCAAGAAATTAAATGATCAATTACAACGACAAGTTGATCAAATGGATCGTATGAATATTCAAATGGAAAAAGCGGTTGATTTTGCCAATAAAGTGGCCATTGATGCAGAAATTGCCAATAAATTCAAAAGTAAATTTCTGGCCAATATGAGTCATGATATTCGTACTCCAATGAATGGCGTTATCGGCATGACACATTTGTTAATGGGGACAGAGCTTTCTGATGAGCAACGTGAATATTTGAATATGATTCGTATTTCAGGCAATTCACTACTATCTCTGATCAATGATATACTGGACTTTTCAAGAATTGAAGCAGATCAACTCCTATTAGAAAATCAACGCTTTAATCTTCGGATGACAATTGAAGATACTGTCGATATTGTTGCGTTGGATGCCTACGAAAAAGGGATTGATCTAACGAGTATCATAGAACCAAATGTGCCATCAGAGCTTATGGGGGATCCGGGAAGATTTCGTCAGGTACTGATCAATCTTTTAGGGAATGCGGTGAAATTTACCGATCATGGTGAAGTCAATTTGCACATTCAACTGGAAAAAGAAACAGATGAATTGGCAACACTTTATGTTTCTGTAAAAGATACCGGTATTGGTATTCCTGTATCGGAAATAAAGAACTTATTCAAGCCATTCTCTCAAGTTGAGAAAGCAAATTCGTCAAAATATGGAGGTACTGGCTTAGGCCTAGCTATTTCACGTCGGATTGTTCAATTAATGGGAGGTCAAATTCATGTAAAAAGTCAGGAGGGTCAGGGGACAAAATTTTATTTTTCTGCGACATTTGCTAAATATAGACCCGGAAAAAGGCAACAGGTTTCTGGCAATCTTGACCTTACAGATAAAACAATATTGATTGCTGATAGTCAACCAGCTTATCGAAGTATGTTATCAAATCTGTTAGACAATATTGGTTGTCAACATCTAGAAGCAAGTGATGGCCAAAATGCTTTATCCATGATTCGAGATTCGTTAAACACAAATAAACCCATTGATCTTGCTCTCATTGATATGCATCTTTCCAAGATTGATGGTATCAAGCTTGGAAAAATGATAAAGTCGGATCCTACAATTAACCATATTCCGATGATCATGATCACTTTTGTTGGACAACGTGGTGATATTTCTATGCTACAGGATATTGGATTTTCAGCCTATTTAAACAAACCTATCAAACAGGCATTACTTCAAAAAAGCCTTCAAAAAATATTCAATGAAAAATCATTAGAAGTCAAAGGAGATAACTCTCCAAATATTATTACAAAATTTTCCATATCAGAAGAGGAAACTCCAAAGAATAGTATTTTACTGGTTGAAGACAGTGAAATGAATAAACGATTGGCAAGTGTATATTTAAAAAAATTGGGGTATCAGGTTGACATTGCATCAAATGGAGAGGAAGCGCTTTCAAAGCTGACACAGAATCGTTATGATCTTGTCCTGATGGATATTCAAATGCCAATTTTGAATGGCATTGAAGCGACAAGGATCATACGAAGTGGTAAGAACAAGAAGATTGACCACACTGTTCCCATAATTGCTGTAACAGCAAATGCCATGTCTCAGGACAGACAATTATGCATGAATGCCGGAATGAACGATTATCTGTCAAAACCATTCAAGCCAGAAGATTTACAGGCGATATTAGAAAAACATCTCGGAAATAAAAAAGGAAAAACAAAACAAAAACGAAAAAATGATCGATCAAGTATTCCATCAAAGTTTTATGATAAAAAAGCCATTCTTGATCGTATTGATGGTGATATAGATTTATTTCGACAACTTATTTCACTCTTTATTCAGGAAGTACCCAATCAGATCAGACAAATCAAACTGGCAATTAAAGAAAATGACCCTGAACGAATTACACTATTTGCACATACAATCAAAGGCTCTGCATACAATATTCGAGCAATGGAACTCAAACAAGTTGCTTATGATATTGAGCAGGCAGGAAAATTGTCTGATATCCATCTTGCTGCCAGTAAAATAGAAGCATTGGAAAATACGTTTGATAAACTTAATACTGAATTACGTCAAGTGGTCTCAGATGAATAATTGATAAAGGAATTTTATATGTCTGAACCCGTAACCCATGTTTTGCTAATTGAAGATAATCCCATTGACATATTGTTAATTCGAGAATTACTCAGCAAACGAAAAAAAACAGTTTATTTTGTAGAAGCTGTCAACAATTTAACGAGTGGCATGGTTTTTCTTCAAAAAGAAAACCCAGATGTCATTTTACTCGATTTATTCTTACCTGATAGCCAGGGGATCAAAACCTTTGATACGCTCTACGCACAAATGTTAGATATACCTATCATTGTCAGTACAGCACATGAAGATGAGAATGCAGCATTACTGGCTGTGAATAATGGTGCACAGGATTATTTATTAAAAGGCAATATTACATCTGCACTTTTGTCACGATCGATCAAGTATGCCATTGAACGAAAAAAAGCAGAAAATAAAATAACATATCTCGCTCTATATGATACGCTGACAGATCTGCCCAATCGACGATTATTTTTCGATCGATTATCGCAGTCCTTTTCGCGTGCCCATCGATATAAAACTAAAGTGGGGCTGATGTTTATCGATCTCAATAAATTCAAGGCTATAAATGATAATTATGGTCATGAAATGGGCGACCATGTGTTACAATCTGTTGGCACTCGGCTTAAATATGCAGTTCGTGAAACAGATACTGCAGCACGCTTAGGAGGTGACGAATTTGGCATTATCCTTCAAGACATTAAAAAGGAAAGTGATGCAAATGTGATTGCCACAAAGATTATCAATATCATCAAAAAAGACTATCAAATAAAAGAGAATACATTTAATATCGGCGCAAGCATCGGGATTAGCTTTTATCCAACTGATGGACAAGATGAAAATAATTTATTAAGCAGAGCCGACAAAGCCATGTATCGTGTAAAAAAAAGTGGTCAAAATGGATACTGTTTCAGCTCATCAGACACAATTACATATGTTTGAAAGGGAATATAAGACGAAATCAAAGGATATTCATAATGGCTGGAATTGGTTTTGAACTTAAACGTATCATGCGCCATGAAACTTTTTTAAGTGAATTTACAGCATATTTGTATTCAGCCATGATTTCTTCTGGCCCCTGGCTCATGTCAATTTTGTGCCTGGCGGTTTTAGGCATATTTCGTGGTGGAGAAAATGCAAAAGCTCACGAGTTATTTCGTTCAACTGTTGTATATACGTATGCAACGTCATTAATTTTCAGCGGGATAATACAATTGGTATGTACGCGATATCTTGCAGATCAGCTTTATGAGCAAAAAATTGACAATGTTTTAAGTACATTCTATACTTGTACAGTATTTATACTAACGATCGGCTCATTGTTAGCAGGAATGGGACTCTACTTTTTCGAAATATCAATCCTTCACAAATTTCTGGGGGTGCTTTCTTTTTTGGTAATCAACATGATTTGGCTAAGCATGATATTCTTATCAGCAGTCAAAGATTACCATAGCGTTGTTTTTTCCTTTGCAATTGGAGCGATTATCAGTATTGTTTTGGTTTTTCAGTTGGGTCCGGTTATGGGGGTTGAAGGTGATTTATTGGGATATTTATTTGGACAGTCTGTTACTCTATTTTGGTTGCTTACAAGGCTTTTAGCAGAGTTTCCAGCTTCAAATTTTTGGGATAAAGGACTTATTCTTTATTTCAAGAGATATTGGGATCTGGCCTGTATTGGGTTTTGTTTTAATATGGGAATATGGGTTGATAAGTTTGTTTTTTGGACTGCACCGGATTCCAATGTGATTGTGCCCTATTTTAGAACGCATAGTTTGTATGATTCACCGCTATTTTTCTCATACCTGACAATTGTTCCAACCTTGGCCATGTTCATGCTAAAAATTGAAACGAGTTTTTATGATCATTATCGAAAATATTACTCAAAAGTAATTGGAAAAAAGGACATGGCAAACATACTCGAAGAAAAAAACATGATGATTGCAACCCTTAAGGAAAGTATTCGTGAAATATTCATTATTCAGGGATCTGTTACAACAATGTGTATTGTTTTTACGCCTGAAATCATTCAAGCTTTAGGTTTTTCAGCTTTGCAGGCAGGAATCTTTCAGGTGACATTAATCGGTGCTTTTTTAAACATATTATTGGTCATTAATGTCATCATCCTATTTTATTTTGATCAGCGTAAAAGTGTTCTTCTTGTAACAATGGTGTTTCTGATCTGCAATTTTTCTTTTAGTTTGCTGAGCACAATATGGGGTATTCAATACTATGGTTATGGATATACATACTGTTGTTTGGTTTCATTGTTAACCGCGTTTCAACAATTAAACTCAAAAATGAATAATCTAGAATATATTACGTTTACCAGTCAGCCGGTTACATGACATACCAACCTGTCGGCGTGTCAGCCTTATAGCGAGTATATAGGAGCATCGTTTGGGCGGCACTGCTAAGTAGGCGATCATAAATTTTCGGGTAGATCGTAGTAATCGAAATCCAGCCAATGTCCGAAACCAATGTAGGGGCGAACACAAGGTTCGCCCCTACATTGGTTTCGGACATTGGTTGGATTTCGATTACTACGATCTACCCGAAAATTTATGATCGCTTACTTATTCCATTTTGGCGTAATAACAACAACGCTTTTAAATATTTCAACGATCAGCCTTGGCGCATTAAGCGGTATACCGAATTCTAAGAGGAAATAAGGAATGCTCTGAAATGATTTTAGGTTGATTCAATCATCAACCGAAACCACACCTAAGGAAGGCTCTGAAAATAACTTCCGCATTTACTGATATTGTCTGTTATTCGTTTTATTATTTCAGGAAGGTCGGGTGGAATCCAGTCCCCGCTCATGAGAATCAAGTTAAGGGAATCTAATCTCATACCGGAATTGTTCTGAACTTCAAAATGAACAATATCAATAATCGGGAAGTTATTTTCAGCGCATTCCTAAATAAAAAGCCCCATTTCAAAGAATGAGGCTTTTTTGTATTGATTTGATGGTAACGTTATCTTATTTGAACAGTTGTAAAACATTTTGTTGTGTTTGTTCCTGGACAACTTGTGGGGGTTTTAGAAAAACAGTTTCTTTATCAATCAAGGTGCCGCCTTTTGCATATCGCTGACCATCATCATCCTCGATAATTTCTTCCCAACCCACATGAATTGATAATGTAAGTGCTGGCATACGCATATTACTTGGTGTTTTGGTATTGACAATGAGTTTTGCTGAGTATGGGGGATTTTTATCTGCATACTCATCAAACATCCAGGTATCAAAATAAAAGAAGATCGCTTCCCTGGGTGTAAAACCATCAATTCCTGCCAATTCATGATCCAACAGATTAATAATGCCATTTGAATGCCATCCCGGTCCGCCATTCACATTAATTAAATCACCATCCTTGCCATAGACTTCAATGATCATTTCAGTATTATTGCTCGTAAATGTAAAGCGCGATGCGTTCATGATTTGAAACCATGTGTGCGTAAAATGAACATCTGTAAATAGATTATTCCCATAGGGCACTGTATGATCACCACAATTTTGAATCGCAGGATCATGATTATTACAATGATATGCAAATATTGCCGGCAAAATGGATTGCCCCTGAAATTCATTTGATGAATAAATCACCTCTTCAGGATATGCAATATGATGAGGGGGCTGCGCTGTATTTACTCGCAGTCCTGTCGATAATCTGTTAAGATTGTTATTCAGATTAAGATTAGACCCGGTTGATAAATTTGCATTTTCATCTCGGGACTCTATAGGACGATTACCTGTTGACAAATTTGTCATTCGTGCCCAGGCACTTGACATTACGATAAACATGGATAAACTGATAATAACCATAATCTTTTTCATTGTTTTCCTCCAAAAAAATTAAAGATTTAAAAAAAAATCGGTTAAACTCTCTTTTTCCATGATGCATCATGTTTGATTAGGAAGTATTTCATAGAACGTGCCAAATGAAATGAAAAATGAAAGAAAAGAAAAAAATATATGAATAACAAGTGTTTATGGCTGGTAATTTATGCTTTTGAAATCTTGCAGCAGCATTTATTTTTTGTGAACTAAATTGACAAAGCAGTTGATATGAATTTAATTTGATTTAAATATCAACAGGTTAAATGGATGTAAACATGATTTACTTTTTAAATAATTTCTAAAAGTCAGTTTCTATTTACGAATTGATTCGTTTCCAGAGCCCAAATCCAAATCCATCCAGTAATACCTAGAAACCGGTTCCATAGTATTTGATGTCTTGATAAGAGATCAATTCGACGTCCTTTGCGAAGAATCGCTGTTGCTGTGCCAATAACCTGTTGTGCGTCGATCCATCTGTAGCCGCGCAAGTGGTCACCGCGTTGACATATTTTCATTTTTTTTCCCACGCTCTTTTTTTTGATATAGCGATGAACAATAATCATATTGTTTTGCAAAAAGGCAATAATATCTCCGGTTTTTAAAGAATGAAAATTAAGGTCATCAATCCACAGTTCGACAGCATCGCCTTTTTGAAAATAAGGACGCATGCTGTGACCATCAACTTTTATATGAAGTATCTTCCCTTTTCGCTGCCATAGTCGAATAATAGCTTCTGGTAATTCTTTGTTATGTATGGGTTTCATTGTATTCATTTTATATATCATTTACAAACATGTTATTTATCAAAATGATCAATATTCAGGAGGCGATCAAATGCGGATTCATATGCACTTTTTCGATATTTGCAAAAACGATCTGTTTCAGTCAAACTGTCACAATGATCTAGTGCCTGCCCCATACATCCGGCCTGACATAAATTTCGAAAGGAACAGGCCAGACATTTTTGGATAATAAATCGCCGATAGGATAATAATTGACAGATTTCATTCATCTTTTTGGATTGGGCAATGTCTTTTAGGGAGTGTGAAAAAATATTGCCCAAATAAAAATGATCCCGCATCATCAGCACACATGGGTAAACATTGCCATTCGTATCAATCACCATCATCCGCCCAACTGGACACCAGATATCATCTGTTTTGAATGATTCAGGCATTTTGAGTAGTAAACCACTCATTCCACAGGTCAATTCCACTTTTTGGTGACGATTAAATTGCATGTGATTGATATGTGCAATGAATTTTTCGTATGCTGATACAGATAGTGCGCTTGTACCAGAGTGCCCTGCACGTCCAACCTCTCGCAGGTGTAGAAAACGAAGTAATGGAATATTTTTGTTTTCAGCCAGATCAATCATATGATTCCAATCGTTGGCATTTTTTTCCATAAGTGTTGTACACAAGTTCAGTCGATCACCTGCATTTTGTGCTTGAATCAATTCTATCGCTTGAATAACCTGTTTATAAGAGCCTGCGCCGCGAATGCTATCATGAATCGCTTCTGTTGCCCCATCCAGGCTTATCTGAACATAAATCCTGTGTTTTGCTAAAAATGCGGCCATTTGTTTATCAATGAGGCTGCCATTGGTCAACAGGCGGACAGTTAATTGTTTTGAAGCATAAGCTAAAATTTGCTTTATTTCAGGATGTATCAGCGGTTCTCCCCCGCTAATCGTCACGCCTTCTCCACCTTGTTCAATCAATGTATCAATTAAAGAGACGATTGCTGTTGTGGGTAGATCCGTCTGTCTGTCTGTTGCAGATATATAACAATGGGGGCACTTCAGATTGCAGCGCCTTGTAATATGGATAAATAGGGATTTAATTGATGGCTTTCTCTGGTTCGGAGCGGAAAGATTGTTTATGGTAAAATTGTTTGCTTGAATTGTTTTTTTGACAGCGTTAATGTCATCCAATGCTTGCGAAAATTTAAGATCGTAATTCTGAACAAGATATGTTGCAATTGTTTCGGTTTTATGCCCCTCTGCCATTTTCCGGATAATGTGTTTTGCTGTTTCATTGACAATGAGCCATGATGATTGAAAAGGATGAAACAAGACAGATAAATCCGGGTCTTGTTTTGATTGATAAGATAAAAAATGATTGGGAAAATTGATCTTCATTCAAAGAATGTCTCTTCAGATTGAAAGTCTTCATCTGATAACGTTTGAAGAGGGGTTGCGATATCAATAAACACAAGATCATCTTTTGATTGATTTTCAAAAGAAACCAGCATGCCGCTTTCAATTGAAATATGTTCACCTGCATGAAGTGATATCTCATTGTTATCAATTGAGAGAAGACCATGTCCGCTTGTAATATGCCACTGATTCAACTGTAAAATATTCCGATATTCAGGGATTTTGCAACCCGAATGGATAACATATTTGCTGACGACACAATTGGGCTTTTCATCCAATATGGTAAGAGTCCCCCATTCCATATTCTGGAAAGAATGTATTTGATATTCTTTTCGCGCATGCGCTTTCAGAAATGAAACAGCATCTTTGGCATCACGGCTATTGTTTAAATCAGAAACAAAAAGGGCATCAGGTGTATCAATTAGAGCGATGTTTTTGAGATGATTTAAATAGACGAATCGACCATCTGCCATTACCAGACAGTTATCAGTATTTTGTATTTGAATATTGCTAGAACGGCCAATTAAAACATTATTATGGGAATCTTTTGGAAGATAGTCATAAAGGGCTTTCCAGGAACCAATATCAGTCCATTGAAAATCGGATGGCAGCACAACACCTGTATCAATTTTTTCCATAATGGCATAGTCAAATGAAATGTTTTCCAGTTCATTATAATGGTTGATATCTAATCGATCTTCCAGAATCATTTCTTTCAGGGAACTGAGCATAGCAGGCATATGCGCTTCAAAGGCGTCTAAAAGTACATTCGCTTTAAATGCAAACATACCGGCATTCCAATAATAATTGCCTGCTTGAATGTATTTTTCAGCAGTTTTTAAATCTGGTTTTTCAACAAAGGAACTGATTCTATGCCCATGACCGATTTTTTCACTTGCTGCTTTAATATAACCATAGCCGGTTTCCGGATATTCAGGCTGAATTCCAAAAGTAACAATATTATCCATGCACGCGAGTTGATAGGCCATATGAATTTTTTCAATAAATATTTCAATGCTATCAATAATATGATCTGCTGGAAAAACAAATACGACCGATTCTGGATCAATTGCATGAATCCCAAGTGTTCCCAAAAGGATTGCAGGCGCAGTATTTCTGCCACAGGGCTCATTTACAATAATTTGATCATGATACAACTGAATTTCTTTGAGATCTTTACAAATATCATTCGCATGATTTTTGCCACAGACAATTTTGATGTTTTGGATGTCAAATGCTTTAGATAATCGAATGGCGGTATGTTGTATTAATGATTTTTTATTAATCAATCGGATCAATTGCTTGGGAAATTTATCCCGGGACACTGGCCACAATCTTGTTCCACTGCCACCAGCCAGTAATAGAGCACGTGCCTGGATTGTGTGCGTCATGTTTCAACTCCTTTAATGATATTAGCACTTGTATGTTTTAACATCTTAATACTCATTGCAAATTTTTATATTGATAGTTCAGACTTACCTGAACTGTCAATGATTTTTTTAATGTTAACGATAATATTAAAGGATACGACGATCAAAACATCATTTACAGTGAATTATCCATTCACTTGCAATGGAATTCTCTGAAAATTACTTACCCATTATTGATATTGTTCGTTTTGAGGTAAATATACTGTATAGACGTAGGATGCTACGTCTATACGCAACCATATTTTTTTTGGAAAAAAAATGGGACGCCTATGATTTTATGCTTTACATTAAGTAAAAAGTTTGATAATTGATTGAACATGTCACGAAAAGCAAGAATAGACGCACCCGGAGCATTGCATCATATCATTGTTCGGGGAATAGAGCGTAAAAAGATTTTTAGATCCAATATTGATCGGAAAAATTTTTTACAACGACTTTCAGAATTAATACCTGAAACACGCACAGATTGTTTCGCATGGACTCTCATCCCAAACCATGTTCATTTGTTACTAAGAACTGGTTCTGTTCCAATTTCGGTATTGATGAACAGGCTGCTTACAGGATATGCAGGATGGTTCAATAAGAGACACAAACGTCATGGTCAGCTTTTTCAAAACAGGTACAAATCAATTTTATGCCAGGAAGATCTATACTTTAAGGAATTGGTACGATACATTCATTTGAATCCTTTGAGATCCGAGATAGTATCAGACATGAATGAATTGGATACATATCCATGGTGCGGACATAGCGTTATCATGGGTAATAATTCACAGTCATGGCATAATATCGATTATGTGCATGGCTTTTTTTCTAAGAAAAAACGAACGGCAGTCAAAAAATATCGTTCTTTTGTTAAAAAAGGACTTTCAGAAAGCGGACTGCCTGACCTGTCCGGAGGTGGCCTTGTAAGAAGTGCCGGCGGATGGACTGAACTTAAAGCGATTCGCAAGACAGATGCACGTATAAAAGGCGATGAGCGTATTTTAGGTAATAGTGATTTTGTGGTTAACGTAT
>Ga0272440_1003595_pt1 | contig 11489 bp, 2 predicted proteins | sample SSMMMBAug17_FD_192440 | JGI IMG/M metagenome (GOLD analysis project Ga0272440, IMG submission 192440) | Marine sediment archaeal communities from Little Sippewissett salt marsh, Falmouth, MA, United States - SSM-MMB-Aug17 | ecosystem: Environmental > Aquatic > Marine > Wetlands > Sediment ... | reverse complement strand
GGGTGTTTTTGAGTTTGTACCATTAATACGAACATCCCCCTAACCCCCCTCAAGGGGGGAATTCAACCGAAACTTCTCACTATCTTATTAATATTCAAATATTTATCCTTAATTCAACAGCATTGGGCGTTGCCCTGGGCTGGTATATTACGCCCTTTCAGGGCTAAGAAGATAGTTATTTATAACTTACAGTATTACCCACTCAATATAACGAGGAACCATTAATTTTATTAACTAATAAGGATAATTTATATGAAATTTATACAAAAATTATTACTTTTTTTATTTTTAATATTTATAGCATTTTTTATAAATTGCAGTTTTTCAAATGCTTTTGAAAAAGGAGATTTTACAATTCTTTATTCACAAGATCATGTTGTAAATGAACCCAGTATTTATACTCAAATAAAAATGATATGGGATATGCCTTATGGTTATACTGAAATGGCCGGATATTACTATGTATTTAATTATACTTCTACTCATACATTCATAAAAGATGATTATGATGATAACACTGTTGATACAGGTGTAATCTTTACTGATTCAGGCACTGAGGCAACTTCTTCAAGCTATGAGAACTCAGATGATATATTCGTGTATTTTCATATAGCACCTATGCAGTTAATATACGATGAAGAAGAAGAGGAATATTTAGAAGAAATTGGAAAAACAACATCTTATGGACCTGTTCGTATTGACGATATAAATCCTAAAAATGTCAGTATAACCCCTGACAATTATACAACAACAACACAAAACATTACTCTGACAATCGGAGGAACTGATGCTGATGGCAAAAATTATCCTGCATCAATGTATATCAGCAATATTGGATTTGGAGAAGGGGGGGAATGGGAGACATTTTCTTCATTAAAACCCTGGATTCTTACTGAAGGAGCAGGAGAGAAAACAATTTATTTACAGGTTAAAGACGCTGCAGGAAATATTTCCACTGCAGTTACAAGTATTGTTTATAATGAAACAACATCTTACAATATTGATATTGACGAATCTGGCGATAGTGTAGGTGGCACTGATGGTTTGTTAATTCTTAGATATTTGTTTGGTTTAAGAGGTGAAAGCCTTATTAATGGTATTGTTGACATTGAAAATTGCACTCGTTGCACTTCAGAAAATATTGAAAGCTATCTCAGTTTAGTAGAAGAATCTATTTTAGATGCAGATGGAGATGGAGACATATTAGGCGGAACTGATGGACTGCTGTTTTTACGTTATACATTTGGTCTCAGAGGAGAAAGCTTAATAAAAGGTGTTGTATCGCCATATTGTTCAAGATGTGACTATAACACTATACAAAATTATATTAATACATTAACAGTTACAAAATAAAGGAGTTAATATTATGAAAAATATGAAATTAAAAATTTTATACTCTCTTTTTATAATTATATCTTTATTATTATCAATACAAATAGTCCATTCTTCAAGTACACAAGATCAGATAGTTGAACTGGAACCTGTTGATTTTGAAGTATGTAATTTTAATAAAAATATTGGTGAAACTATTGAAATAGATGTAATGTATAGAGCCAGTAATGATAATAAATTTCAAACAGCTTTTGGATGCCAGATTCATTTTAATTCACAGGAACTTACATTTGATGATTCAAGTATGACTTTTCCAAATGGTAAGTTAGGTGACCTATCACAAACAAGTGATGATGAAAACTCTGATAAAGATGATAATACTGACTCTAAGATAGTTATTGCTTATACTAACATTAGTAGTGGATGGCCTAAAAATTATTATATAGAAGAAATTCCTCCGCCAGCACATATTGTAAATATTAAGTATCCATTAAGGTTAATTCGATTAAAATTTCAAATAAAAGAGAAGCCAAAATCTTTAAATATTACTCAAACTGCAGGTGATGAAGATTATGGTTTTATTGGAAGAGGACTTGTCATTGGTAATGTTATCATTATTTCAGAAAATAGAGGAAATAGCACTATAAAACCACATGGTTATAACTTACTTGATTGTGGCACAAATCAATACTTTTCTATTAATGTAAAAGATTCAGCCTGTGATATACGAACTGTTAATGTTAATGGAAAAGGTGAGGAGGATCGTCAATATAGTTCATATGACTTTATTGAATTGGATGAAAACCAAACTATTGAATCAAATTCTAAATTTAAAGAATATTTAATTACTGTTAAAAAATATAATGATGCCAACGAAATAATAGTAGAAAATAAAGATAATGCATCATGTGGCAAAGCTAAAACGATATCATGGTCCCCCCCTGATTGTTTAGAAACTTCAGAGGTATTTGTAAATAAAATATCTAAAACTGATATTATTACAAATGACTCTTATACAATTCAACAAGTAAAAAAAGATTATATAGTTGAAATTTATTTCAAAAAGAAACAACATAATATAATTGTAAGTAGTTCTGATGATAAATCTGAATGCTGGTCAGAACAAATGCAGACTGGATGTACAATAACAAACAAAGGAAATAAAATTGTTGATTGCGGGACTAGTCTTACCTGTGATTTATCTTGCCCTGAAAAATCAAAAATTGTTGATATTGTAGTTGATGATATAAGTAAAGGGCCAATTTCAACTTACACTTTTTCTCAAATAAAAGATGATCACACAATTAAAGCAATATTTGGCTGCAATCCTAGAAAAGTTATATTCGAATCCTTTCATAAAGATAGTAATGAACAATATATGAATTCGCCAACTCTCGATGATAATTATTCTTTTGAATTCGATGTTTTAAATGGGCAATCATATGATCAAAAAATACAACTTAATCCTGGCTACTTAATTGATTATATTATTATCAATAGCAAAAAAAATGATTTTGATGATAATAATAATGAAATTAATATTGTATTACCAGATAAAACAATATTAAAAATTATTCAAGATAAAGAAAATATACAAGTTTATTCTTTCAATTTTGATAAAATTACTTCTAATCATAATATTAAAATACATGTAAAAAAAATTAAGCATAGAATAATAACTAAAGTAAATGGACCCGGTTGCATAAAACATACTAATTATACATCAACATGCTGCAATGGCTATAATACATGTACTTCAGAATCAGAGGTTTTAACTTATTATAATTCAGTCCATAACTTTAAATTTGAACCTTCTGATTGTTATGAAATAAATGATGTAATAATTAATGGTGAATCTAATGGAGTAATAGATATGTATCGTACTCCTGGAATTAAGCAAGATTACACAATTGAAGTTTATTTTACAAGAAAAGAGTTTGTTTTTAATTCATATTTAAATGACGAATCAAAAAAATTTGCCCCAAAAGTTAAAATCCAGCCAGAAAATGGAACAAAGATTAAATGTGGATTTTGTCAAGATATAAACATTGATTTAGATCAATGCTATAATATTCCAAATTTATTACTAAACGACAGAATAATTGAACCATTCTCATACTCCAGAATTTGTGATATTAGAGAAAATATTAAAATTGAGCTTGCAGTAGAACAAAAAAAATATTCAATAACTGCTGATAGTGGCAATAATGGTATAATTACACCTGATGGGATAATTGAAAAATTTTGTGGAGCTAAACAGATTATTCAGTTCACTCCTGATGAATGTAAGGTAGTTGATGATGTTAAAGTTGATGGAATATCACAAGGATCAATATCAAGTTATACTTTTGATAAAGTAACAAAAGATCAATCAATTTATGTATCTTTTAAAGATAAATATCTTGATATAAATATTTCAATGCCTGAACATGGTACTATCACCCCAAAAACAAAGCAAAAAATATTATGTAATAATTCTTTAATGTTTGAAATAATACCTGATGAAAATTATGTTTTAAACTACTTCTCAATTGATGAAAAAAAATATACTTCTGCAAATGCCAATGGATATACTTTTACAAATATTGGAGACTCTTTCTATTATACATTAACAAACATAAAAAATGATCATGAAATAAGAGCAAATTTTAAACCATTTCAGAAAATCATTTTAAAGGCCACAGATAAAGCCCTACATGATGATTCTTTTTCTGTAACTGTTGTATATGACGTGAGTGTAAAAAGAGAAAAGTATGATGTAAACGATAAAGCATACAATTCAAATGGAATTGGCTTTGATCTTCATTTTGATTCAAGTAAAATAAAATACGAAGATTTAGTTGGAAGATTGAAGGATATGACTGATTTTAATGGCGATTCAAAAAATATTTGTTTTAAATCTGATAATATAGAAATATTAGATGAAACTCCTGATATTCAAGATAACGATAAAAGAACTGATAAAGTTTTAAGATTTCTTTATAAATGTGAACAATGGCCAGGTGAATGGGTTATAAAACCAGATAATACCACAAATAAATTTGAATCACTAAGCCTTCCTGTTAATCTTGCAGTATTTAAATTTAAATATATAGCTAATGAATACATTTCCACAGCTATTAATGTTACACCATATTATTTTGATCCAGATTTTGGTTTTAAATCAGAAAATGCAACAATAAATACCGGACCTGCAATTGAAAGTATAACACCAACTCAAGGAACTATTATTGGAGGAACCAATGTAATAATTAATGGATATAATTTAAATACAATAACTAATGTATATGTAGATGGAAATGAAATTAATAAGTTTGACCTGATTGATATAAATTCAAGAAAAGCTTTACAATTTAAAACTCCAAATCATGTAAAAGGACAGGCTCCTGTAAAACTTGTAAATCAAAAATCTGAATCTGATTCTATAAACTATACATATGTTAATTATAAACCTGTGATGACTGATATTGATGATCAAGAGATAGATGAAGAACAAACAAATATAATCAAATTTAATGTCAGTGATACTGAAGGCTCCAATTTAACTTTTAATGTATCATCAAGTAATACCGGCATGATCCCTGCTGATATTGAGCATTTATCATTGTGTAAATGTGATAATACTGATTGTGGAATTGCAAATAATTATATATTACAAACTGAACCAGAAAGTGACCAATGTGTTCAATTATCCATAACTCCAGAAATTGATAAAACAGGAAGCACAAAAATTTCATTATCTGTTAATGACAATGACACTGTTAATACTAATTTTAAAACTTTTTCTCTTACTGTTAAAAATGTTAATGATCCTCCAAAAATCGAAGGCTCAAATGAGCCAGTTCTTTATGATGCTAAAAAGCCAATAAAGATAAATTCAATAAAAAATTTAACAGATGTTGATGATACTCATATTGAACAGGCTATAATTTCAATAAATAATTGTATATCAAGTGAGGATATTTTGTATCTCAGACCAGATCAAAAAAATTATGAATTAATAAGTTCTAATTTCACAAATTCAAATTGTACATTAAAATTATCTGGATCCGATCTAATTGAAAATTATATTACTGCATTAAATTCAATCGAATATTCAAACTCAAATGCTACTCCTGATAATAGCACCAGAAATATTCAAATAACTGTTAATGATGGTAAGGCAGATAGTAACCAAATTACAAATGAAATACTTATCAGACCTCTTTTTGCACCTCCTGTTATTAGCAAAAATAATATTGAAATTTGTGAAGACACTACAGCAAATATAAATATCAAACCAGACGAATATGACATTAATAATGTAAAACAATTAAAATTTTCAAATATTAAAAATGGAAATCTTTCTTGTAACAATTCAGTTATAAATAATGACGACTTTATAGATATATCTAATGGCAGTATTGATTGTACATATACACCAGCACTAAATTCATTCGGAGAATTTGAAATTTTTTCTGTACAATCAGCAAGTGATAACAATATTGGCTATTCAGCAGTATGTAAAATTAAAATTTATCCACATGCAGATAAAATAGTCGTAAATGATGCAAACACAAATCAATCAGAAATTACTGGTAATGAAATAAAATTTTCAAAAAATGAATCTGATTTTACAGAGGTAAGTAATATTGTTTTTAAAAATATAACTAACTGTAATTTGTATAATGGTAATAATAAAATTGAAAATAATACACCTGTTTTATTTAATGAACCATTCAATGTGACAATTAAGCAAGAAAACAATAATTATAACACAATTAACTTTTCTGTACAGGGACTAATAAATGAGGAATATAAAAGCTCGATATGTGAATTACAAGGCACACAAGCTGACATAGAAATAAAAACCCCATCTGAACCTGAGATTGCTCCAAATAGCCTGATTTGTCTTGAGGATAATGAAATTGAAATTACAATATCACCTTCAGTATATGACATTTCAAACAGCCTGCCAACCAGCCATGTCAAAATTTCAGATATAAAAGGTGGAACACTTAAATATAATGATAAGAAAATTAATAATAATGACTTTATCAAATATAATAATGGAAGTGTAAAATTAATATTTACACCAAATTCTAACTTGCATAGTAAAGATTCTAATAATGAATTCTCATTTTATCTTCAATCAGCAATTAATGAAGGTAACAAATCAATACTTGGCAAAAAGAAAAAGATAAATATTGATGTTACACCTGTTGCTGACGATATTCAAATTCCCCCGGAGATATCAATTGATGAAGATACATTTTATTCAATTGAAATTAAAAGATCTGAATTTGATAGTACAGAGGTGAAATATTTTAAATTCTCAGAAATTACATCTAATGTTAGTTTGGGATTTTCTAATAAAACTATATCTGAAGGAGATTTTGTTGAAATTCCTACAGATGGATCAGTTAAAATTGATTTTATTCCTTCTGCTAACTTTCATACTAATAATGAAAAAATAATAATTTTCAAAGTGCAGGGATATATTTCAAAATATGATTCAAATCCTGGACCTGTTACAGAATGTCAAATTTCAATAAAATCAAAACCAGATATTCCAGTAATTGATTCACAGCTAAAAACTGATGAAGATACTCCTCTTACAATTGCAGTTAATGTTAATAGTGTTGATATAAATTATAATGATATTAAATATTTTTTGGTTACAAATTTACAAAAATATGGAAAACTTAAGATCAATGGAAACATTATTAATGTCAATATTGGTATATTTGTTCCTATTGACGAAAATAATAATAATAAACTTTTTGAATTTATACCTGATAAAAATCGTCATAGTAAACATAATTTAAAATTTGGTTTTGATATTCAAGCTTCAAATAGTAATAATGAATCAGCAGTTTTAAGTGAAAAAAAAGAAATATCAATTTATGTAAAACCACTTCCAGATTCTCCAGCAGTTGAAACAGGAAAAGAAACACCTGAAGAAGTTGAGACTTCTGTAAAAATATGTCGAAATTCAATATACGACACTGAAGTTACTCATTTTCAATTTAATGAAATTCAAGGTGGAACAATATATGATACAAAAGGAAACTTAAAAAATAATGATTCTAAAATAGTTGTTCAAAATGGCTGTATTGAAGTAATCTTTGAACCAGAAGAAAATTTAAATTCATCTGATAATCTAAATAAAGCAAAGTTTAATGTTCGTTCATTATACACTGATCTTGAAACAAATAATCTAATTTACAGTGATTATTCAACTGTTATGATTAAAGTTAATCCTATTCCTGATATATTGAATGTCACCGATCAAATTGAAACTTGTGAAGATGAATACAGTGACATAATTAGAATTGCTAGAAATGAAAATGATGGTGATGAGGTAAGCCATTTTAAAATTTCTAATATAAAAAATGGGAGAGTTTTTATAGATAATACCGGATATATAATTGAAAATGACTCTTGCTTAGAATTTGATGAGCAAGGCATTTCAAAGCTTAAATTTATACCAAAAGAAAACAAATTTGGGCCCTCAACTGATTTTGGTTTTTTTGTCCAGGGTTCATTAACAAGCACTTGTGATAATCTTGGCTCAATTAAAAGTGTAAAGATTAAAGTTAATCCAGTTGCTGACCCTCTAAATGTACCAAATGAAATTAACTATTTTGATATTAAAAAAAGCGGTCTTCTTGTTGAACTAAATAATCTTGATCTTACAAAAAACATAGATTCTAAAGTAAAAATGATTCAAATTAAATATGATACAAAATCTGCCAATTGGTTTACTGATAATAATTATTCAACACTGATACCTAATGAAGGAACAATTGAACTTAATGGAAGTGATAATATTACATTATGGTTTCAATCTATAAAAAGTGCATCTAAATATGTTTTATATGTTTCTGGTATAGCAAATAATAATTGCACAAGTAATAAAGAAGTTGAAATCAACATCATTAATGAAATTCCAGAAATAAGAGAGATACAACCAACCCAAGGGGGTATGGAATGTGATACACAAGTAACAATTTTTGGTAATAATTTTGACATTTATAATGGAGTAAAAATTTCCTCTGGCCCTTTGGCAGCAAAACAAAATTCTATAAATGTTGAATCCACTTCTAAAATAACCTGCATAATAGGAAATTATAACAATATATCAAGTGAAAACGTTTCAGTCGATGTTAGTGTTGAAAATATAAATGGGCTGTCAGGCAAATTAACTGATGGGTTTAATTTCATTGCATCTCCAGTCATTAATAATATCACACCATCAATCGCATATCCAAAAACACCAATAGCCATATATGGAACAAATTTGGAATATATTGAAAATATAGAATTCGGAACAATGAGTATTCAACCACGTCAAAAGACAACAACACAGTTAATCTTTGATGCTCCTGACCTTGCTTCTGGTGCAATCAGTGTTACAGTAGTTGATAAATACCAACAAAAATCAAATCGTTGCGATAATTGCTTTGAATATCCATTAAGAAAACCAGTATTCGATCCAGACTCAACTGAAATTAGTGACATTATTTTAACAATAAAATTATCTTGTGAAACCGGCAAAATTGAATATTACTTCAACGATACACAATATAGCGAAATCAGCCCTCATAAAATAACAATTTCAAAGAATAATTCTATTGTAAAAGCAAGATGTGTTGAAGATGGATACGTTGAAAGTGATTGGGTAACACGAATATACACAACAAATAAACCACCTTCTATGGTAGACTGTGAGACTAAAGATAAGATTGAAGAACTTAATAAAACCTTATCAGAAAATGAGACAGTTGATATTAATCTTTGTGCAAGTGATCCCGATGGAGATAGTTCAAATATTAAATGGAAAACAGATAAAATCAATTGCATATTAAATAATTATAATGAAGGTGAAAAAAATACTGTCAGTTATACTCCGCCTGTAAATTTTAATGGAAATGATACATGCACCATAACAATTGAAGATAATCAAAATGGAATTACTGACTTTAAAATCAACTTCGTAGTAACTGATAAAAATTCTACGCCTTATTTTTCAATAATAGATCCAATAATTGAAACATATGAAGACACATCAAATTTAAGTAAAAAATGTGCAGAAAATATTTCACCTGGTGCACCAGATGAAACAAATCAAAGACTTAATTTTGTTATTACTGAAAAAGTTCAAGGGTGTACTGAAGGATTACTTGAGAATTTTCCAATTATTCAAAATAGTAATAATGAAGAATATTTCCAGGGAACTGAGAATGAGGCTTATATTCATATTAAACCATTAAAAGATGCAAATGGACAATGTACATATGAAGTGAGACTTCATGATAGTGGCAAAGGCGATGATACATCAACACCTCAAGAAGTAACAATTATAGTTAAAGAAGTTAATGACCCCCCTCAACTGACCCTTGTATCTAAGGAACCAATAATAGTTTATAATAATAATGATACGAATGGAAAAAATCCATATAATGAATTATGGGCAAAAGATATAAATCCAGGACCTGATAATGAAGCTTCTCAAAAAGTAACTATTTCTACTTCTATAGCAGCCATTTCTACTTCTAATGATAACCTGCCATTATTTGATTCGGATCCATATATTGATCAAAATGGCAGACTTTTATTTACTCCTAATCAAAAAAATACAGGTAATGCTGAAATTAAAGTGATATTAGAAGATAATGGAGGGCGTTTTGATGGAGGTAATAATACATCTACTTATTATTTTGATATTGAAGTTATACAAAAGATGTATTTATTAGAAATAAAAGGTGAAGGAAAAGGAGAAGAGGTGATCGTTAATAAAGAAGATACTATATCGCTTCCATTTCCTTATACCCTAAATGCAGGACTAAATGTAGAAATCGAGGCTAAATACGAAAAAGATGATTACTGGACTTTTGATAAATGGATAGAAGATGATAAAAAACATTATGCAAATCCTTTAAAATTCACAATGGATAAAAATAAGACTATTAAATTAGTTTCTAAAGAAAGACAAAAACTACTTTGTATAAATGGTAATGGTCAGATTAAGGTTAATGGGGAAATTGAAGATTTACAAAATTCTGCATTTTGTAAAGAATATATTATAGGAACTGATGTTGAGATTGAAGCATTAAATAATTTTGATTATTTTACTGACGATTTAGAAGGATCTAATCCAACCCAAACAATTACTATGAATAATAATAAAAAAATAACTGCTCATTTTAAAGATCCTTTTTATTGGAAACTTGATATTTTAAATTCATTAAGTTCTGACAAAAACATGAATAATCTTTCAGTTGGTGTTAGTTCTTCTGCTTATACTGAAACATTTAATTCAGAACCTTCTTGTAGTCTGGTTAGCATGAATGATAATTTTCAAAAATTTGTAACTGATATAAGAAAAGACAATGGGAATTTTTATAAGTGGGATATTCGTATATATAACATTGATTGTAATGCTGACTTTGATATTAGATGGAATCCTGATGAGCTAAGTTCATTTGGTGAATATTTACTTATTATTAAAGGTGAAACTATAAATATGAGAGACAATACAAGTTATAGAATTAAAAATTCTGATACTGAAATATTTGCAACACTTGAATGGAAAATTTTCGAGAGAATTACATTCAAAGATAAATTGACTTTGTTTTCTATCCCAGTTAAGCCAGAGTCTAATAACATAAGTGATTTATTTCTAGGGCTGAATACCATACAATTCTTGACATATACACCATGTATAAGTCAGGACGCAACAAGTTGTGGACTACAAGATACAAAGAAGAAAATATTTTTTGGTAAAGGTTATTGGATACCACCCATAGAAGGAAGACCATCATTTGATATTATCGGCCGGCCGCAACAATCACTTACTATAAACCTTAAAAAAGATTTTTGGTATTTAATTGGATCATTACACGTTGATTCAGTAATTTCTGATGATTCAACATGCAAATTAAAAGCAATATTTGGATATGAAAAAACATATAATTTAATTGATAAAAACAACTTTGTACTTGAACCATTTAAAGCCTATTGGGTATTGTCAGAAAAAGATGGTGATTTAATTATAGTACCCAAAAAAGATTGAAAAATATTAGAATCTAATTTGGCGTATCCAATGTATGGAGGCCAATCCTTTTGAATTAAGAATTGGAGTCCCAAATCTTCAAATTTGGGCGTAAAATAAC
>Ga0272440_1003594_pt1 | contig 11489 bp, 3 predicted proteins | sample SSMMMBAug17_FD_192440 | JGI IMG/M metagenome (GOLD analysis project Ga0272440, IMG submission 192440) | Marine sediment archaeal communities from Little Sippewissett salt marsh, Falmouth, MA, United States - SSM-MMB-Aug17 | ecosystem: Environmental > Aquatic > Marine > Wetlands > Sediment ... | reverse complement strand
CAATAGCAGGGATAATTAACCAATGAATATCAGCCGACGATGAGGGTTGAACTGTTCCGGAACCTTCAACATTATTAATATCATCCATTGAATCAACGCGTATAAAAAATAATGCGTCACTATTATTAGGGTCGGAAGAAGCGAAGACGCTATTTTTATCTTCATCGATAAAATTTACATCCACACTCACATTTTCAAGTGTTATCCCATCAAAACCATTGTTAATGCGCATATGGGCATCAAAAGCCTGTCTTTCTAAAGTCATTTCTTGATTTATTTCAATTTTTACTCTTGCACATATGGATTCGTCGGCAATGGAAATGGCCGGAAAGATGAACAAAAATATCAGGATAAGGAAATAATTCCTAAAATCAATTATTGTTTTCATATCAAACCTCATATATTATTGTTTTATTTTTATAACTTAGCACATAAAATGCTTTTAGTATGATTACGGGTAAACCATATTAGGTTTTAATTTAAATTTATTTTCAAATATGTCATAAGCGATATTAAATATTTTATTTGTAAATTTGTTTTCATTATCAAGGACACCACCCATTGATGCTCTACTAAAAACTAAAGAATCTGACATAAAAATAACAATTCCCTTACCAATTCTTTTATGACAAAGTGTAGTTTGTATTTTAAATGTATGATCTTTATCATTTAAATTAAATTGTTGTAGTTGACCATTACTAAACTCAATTTGTTTCATTGTTCTTTTTACTTTTATATCAAATATTTCGGCAAGACATCTGAGATGTGGTTTGCGATTATTTATTGTATCCAAGACCAGTAACTTTCCTCCATTTTTAATATATTGATAAAGTTTTAATTTTTCTTTATCAGTATAATTTTCTATGGGATTTATAATAACTATAGCATGTGCATTTTCTGTTGCATCATCAATATGTCTTGTATAAAAAGGAAAAAGCCCAAGACGCTGGGTCGTCATAAAAAATGTGTCAAAAGAAACATCAAAAGGTAAAATTGGAGTTCCCAATCCTGGTGGAAGATAGAATTCTGTATGATGATCAAGAAAAGCCACTTTAATCATAGATACATTTGGATTTGGAGATTTATAATAAAAATGATTTATTCCTCCCCAAAATAAAACACTTAAACTTATGAAAATGAACAATAATAGAGGTACCCAGAATACAAAATTCAATATATTTTTGTATGACATCAAACAACCAGAAAAGATCAACAAAAACCCTATGGCTGCCAAAAAACAATTAACTTTGTAGCCCCAAATATTTTCTCTGTTCAAATAATTCAGGCTGTTTAAAAAATATCTGTCATGTCCATCGACAAATAGACAAAAATTAGAAAAAACTGTACTATCAGTAAACAGAGTAATTCTTCCTTTACTAATTTTTTTAGAAGCTCCCAGAATAAACAGCCCAAAATTGTTATCAGGCTTAACGATAATATCACCAAAGAAGCTTGGTTTTGAATAGTCTATTGTATCTGAGAAAGCATCAAATGCAATCATGGATCTTTCACATGATAGTGGAACATTCAATGTGCATGATGTTAGAAATGAAAAATAGTTCAGGCCCATAACAGTTGGGTGTGAAAATGGAAAATAAGAGCAGTATTCAGTAAATAGATTTGTAGAAAACTGATTGGAAGAGTCATAGTTAAATGAGAAATTAAATTTATGAGCTATTTGATTTAAAAAAGTTGTCATTCCAAGTAGATTACTGTGATCCCCAATAAGAAAAAGACCTCCTCCATTTTTTACAAAGTGTATTATACTTTTAATTTCGTCTTTTGTGTAGCGAAAAGCTGGTGTTTTCAAGATCAGAACTGAATACTCATTTAAATCTATATTATTGAGAGTTCTATTTGTATTTACATCTACATGGTAATAATGCCTTAACCAATAAACAAGTGATGAATAACTGTATACAATTTCACCTCCAAAATCGTACTTCCCCATTGTTACTGTGGATTTTTCCCAGCGCTTACTATGTAAATCATCAAATAAAATTTTTCCATTCTTTAATTTACCAGGTTCTTGAAAAAGAAATGCACCACAACAGAAAAAGACGCCAATACTGAACATTACATATGGTATTATTAATCGGTTATTATTTAGCTTTGGAAGCATTTTTTCAAAGAACATATCTAAATTTAAATTATAAACATTTGAAAGTAAAAAAGTTATAATCCCCAGTGAAAATAAGGTTAACCATGGATCAATAAATAATAAAATTTTAGGTGGAAACTGTTGATATATATCTTCATACTCCAAAAAAACCGTTATTAATAATGCAAATCGAAAAGTAATAAGCAACATGATGAGGATGAAAATCCAAAATATTTTTAAGATTTTCTTATTGATTCTGGAAAAATAAATGCTCAGTGCTGTCCCCGTAAATAATAATATAAATGGTAAAAGAGCAAGCTTTTCATGGTTTGATGTAAATGGTACAACAAATTGAGTATTCCATACATTTAAAATGTTTCCACTTAGGCTACAATTGTATCCTAACAATTGAAGAAACCAATAAGTTGGATATAAAAAACAATTGACATCATGTGTACTTGCAGCAAAAAAAACAAAGGTAATAATAACTAATATCTGATATATCAAAAGAGTAAATATATAATATAAAGCTTTGGGGGTTATTCTATAGCAAGCATATATCGACATTCGATTATTATTATCTTCTTTGATTTTTAAAAAAGCCAATATAAGAGAAGCTATACCGGTAAATAAAAATATAGCTGCATACATATATAGTGAAGGTGAATAAATTGGCAGAAGAAAAATCCAAAAGCTTACAGTAAAAAATATTGATAACCAGATCAAACGATTTTTCATTATATATCTCCTTTAATCCGGTCGAAAATCGATTTTAAAAATAATATATTTCCTTTATTATAAGACTTCAAATCTTCGATATTTTTTTCACCAAGAAAGAGTGAATCAGCTATAACAACCAAGTATCCTTGACCAACTTTTTTATATATAACAATGGCATATGCTTTATGCTTATAAAGTATTTCTATATCGTTACGTACTGAAATATATTCTCTTTCAGCCCCTTCTTTTACTATAGTTTTTCCTTCAACATAAATAGTATCTTTTCTTTGTATTCTGACCTTTAAAAGATTTTGTTCTTTTCCAGAACTAATATCTACAATTGGCCAGGCACTAACAAATTGAACATCGTTTTTAGAACTATTTTTATCTTTAACAATTGGCACAGGACCTAAAGGAGTGCCTGCAATATCTAAGTCAAATGCGTTAAGCAAGGGTGTACTGCCTCCTTTATCATTATGTCCGGTAGATATTATTACTGCGCCGCCTTGCTGCATGAATTCTTTTAGTTGCACAATCTCTTTATTGTTGAAGGCTTTAGAAGGAGCTACAGATAAAAAGACCTTCCCTTTCATTAATATTTCACTATCAAATTTTTTCATTAAATAAGTGATATAACCGTTGCGTAGTGCGTTTCCAAATATAGCGCCAGTAGAATTTCTCTTAAAAGGAAATAAGGCCAATCTTTCATTATGTGATATACTTACCCAAAAGATATTTCCCGTAGCATGATCAAATTTGTAATTTTTCATAGTAACTGATTGACTATAAAATAATGTTGTTCCAAATACACAAATAGCCAATAGAATAAATAATTGTGAGGCATTTCTCTGAAAAAAGTAGACAGACAAAAATAACAAAATGATAAACAAAAAATGAAATATTTGGTTTTGAGTATTTCCTTTTTTTTGAGAAAGCCATTCAAATATTTGAAATACAAAATTGGGTACACTTGTCGAAAGCGCACCATTTTGAAAAGAAGATGTATCACCAAAAACAAGGACTTTACCTTCCCCATAGTTATTTGCTGCAACCAAAATCACATCCCCTAATTTTTCACCCAACTCATAGCTATAATTTCCCAAATAAGCACCCTGTTTATTAAAATAGTTGCCAAAATCGGAAAAACCATGCTTTCCAATAACTACAGGAATTGATGGATACTTAACGGAAAGTGTTGCTCCAACAGATATTGTCATGTCATGATAGTTTTTTGCATAAGATGTAGTTGCATGTAACCGTGGTTCAAGACAATATTTCCATTCTCCTCTACATGGAAACCCTGAGTCAAAATTAAATTTAATATGAACTGGTTTAAGAAGTTTATTTAATATAGGCTGTGTACCCATAATATTTGTATGATCACCCATTACAAGCAATGATCCACCGTTACTTACATAATTCCAGATAATATTTAGTTCTTCATCTTTCCATTCCTTTTGTGGGTTTGTTACAACAAATATCCCAATATCATGAAGATCTTTTTCTTGTATGTCACCTTTTAGAGTGCTGCTTGTATAGCCATGCATTGCTAAATATCTTGGTAACATGCCAAAAAGGCCACCTTCTAAAGCACCAAACTTTTCAAAAGTTGGTATTTTGAGATCAAAAAAACCATCTTCAAAGAACAATACCTTTTTATTTTTTTGTGCTGAGATATCAAAGGCAGTACTGAAAAAGATAACAACTATCAGTAAGATAAAAAAGCTTACAACAGGTAATAATTTTTTGTTAGATTGATATTCTTTCTCCTCTGGCTGAAGAAATAAAAAGACAATAAATATCAAAGGGAGAATCAAAATTTGAAAAGTAACCTGTCCAAAAGCTGATAAAAGAATTCTTCCACTTGCCTGAAAAATGATCCATATTCCAATGATTGAAAGAGTAAATATTGATATATTTCTGGAATTCTTTTTAAAAATCATCAGGAAAAAGATTATAAATGGTATTATTACATGCAAACCACTGGCGGATGGCCCTAATTTATGAGGAATAAATAGAAATAATGAACTGAACGTTTGTGATAATACAATAGAAAAATAATCGAGCGCATAAAAAATAAAAGGGCTGGATTGGTATGAAAAATAAAATAGTGCGTATATAAGAATAGCGAGATTACATCGGCGATAAAAATCATCAGGAAAGAAAGAATATAATATGAAACATAGAAAATTATAACCTATTAATAAATAAAAAATACTAGATATTTGAAAATAAATTCCAAACCCTACCAATATTGTAATAATACATGTTATTTTTTTTTTTGTATTTTTTAAGTTAGATAAGTTAATAGCCAAAATAATAAAAAAAAGAATGGCAACATATAATCTTCTGCTTTCAATTGATATTATAAATAAATTGTTGCTTACAAGTAAAAGGGAAACCGAAAAAATAGACATAATAATTGTTGGTAATACAGCTATGTTTCTTACTAAAATAAAAGGTCTTTTCATCAGCATGAACCTTTTTTAAGTATTAAAAAGATGCCATTTAATATTGTAAAAATACCGGCAATTAATGCATCGCGACCTTCAATAATCAGTATACTACCAGCAGGACTTTTTATAGTAAGAAACCAGTATATGCTAAATAATATAAGAAAAATTCCATTTTGCATATTTTGTGATTTTGTTTTAGGTTTCAAAGAATATATAGTATTAATTACGATTAATATAATTATATAAAAGAGTAATGCCATATATAAATTACCAATAAATTATCGTAACCGAATTTCACATCTATTATGTACAAGTAATTGCTGATCAGTAACAAAATAGTTGTTATTTTCAGATACTTCTATATTATAAACATCTTTTGATTCATACGTTACCATAATATCATTTATTTCGATAGAATCACCATTTATATCTAATATAAAATCTCCTATTTTAAGTTTATTAGCTGGAATCCAACCTTTTCCAGTTATCCAGAATGGATGTTCTTCTGTACATTCGACATTTTGTTTTTCAAATAAAATATTATATGTCTTTTGGGCTTTTCTCTTAAATACTTTAATAACTGACTTAGCTTCTACTTCATTATTATATTCATTCATTGTAAGAATTTTATCTCCAACTTTTAAATTTTTTATAGGCATAAAAGCATCAACTTTTCTAACAAGTGTATCACCTGTGAAGCAAATACAACTGCCTGCAGGTGCTCTTACTAAAGAACAGCCGGCGCCTGCACCTTGAAGACTACAAAAACCAGCAGTTACTGATGAACAATTACTGTTTCTACCTTGAGCACTACAAAGACCGACTCCAACGGCAGAACAATTGCCGCCACCTTGTAATGGGTTTTGAACACTGCAAGCACCAAGAGATACTCCCGAGCAAGTTGAACCTCCGACCTGAATACTACATAGTCCAATTCCAACAGCTGAACAACCTTCTGGTCCTCTCAAGCTTCCTTGTGCACTACATATTCCAGCTAATTGAGCTGAACAATATGAAACACCTGCACCACCAGCTTGCCCACTACAAGCACCTATGCCCACTGCCGAACAAGCTGCACCACCTAAAGCACCGGCTTGACCACTACAGTAACCAAGAACCATTCCGGAACAGATCCCTCCGCCTACCCAGCCAGCTTGTCCGCTACATATTCCACCTGCCATTCCAGAACATGCAGCAATAGTTGTTAGTTGTGCACTACAAGCACCTTGCCAAGTTCCAGAACAAACACCAACTACTGTACCAGAACAAAATCCTGCCACAGTTCCTGAACATCCAGCTAATGAAGCCGAGCATGCACCGACATTAGCACTACAAATTATTCCACCTGAGCATGCTCCAACGTTTGCACTGCATATTAATGCAGCAGAGCAAACAGGTAAACCAGCACTACATACAAGAATCAACGAAGTACCAGGAGGGTCTGTTTGAGTGGTTACTTTGCTTCCAGAATAAACATAAGCATTTTCATTTTGAATCTCATGAAAAATTGGAGAATGTACTTCATCCAGTAATGGATCAAATTCTATATATCGCCCTGAGTCAGTATCATAATCACGTGCATAATTATAATGAAGCCCTGTTTCTTCGTCATAATATTGTCCTGAAAAACGTAAATTGTTCTCAACAGAAGATGAATCATTAACTTCAGCTTTCCCAAAACTTGTATACTGAGCTTGCCAGGCAACTTGTCCATTAATTTCAGTCATTTTTTTAGGTGTAGCAATATGGTCATTGTGATAAAAATAATAATTGTCAGCATCTTTCATAAAAATTGGATTCTTACTATAGCTGCTTCCTTTACTGTATCCATATGATTTTTTCTGCTGGCCATTCGTATCAAATTCACCGATAAGTCCCTCATCTGAATATAAATAATACGTGACTTCTGATCCTACCTGTTTCATAATCCTTCGTCCCATGGGATCATAGTAGTACTCTGCTATAATATTTCCACTCTCATTTTCAACTTTCACGAGTTTATTATCGATATTGTATATAAATTTTCTTTTTTCACCATTTTTTGTATCTGTAATCTGATTACCATTGGCATCATAGGAAAATGAAACTGTATCGTATGAGATGAGCTGGTCATTGTCATTGTATTCCCAAAGCCCATCAATGCCTGAGAATTCTTTTCTGTTACCAACCTTATCGTAAACAATATTTATATGACCTTCCAAACTATTTTTTATTTCTATCAATCTATTCCTTTTATCATATGCATATTTATAATTGCCATGTTCTGTTTCCATTTCAGTAATATTGTTCATTGGATCATATTTGTATTTGTAATTCATCAATAAATTATCAGCGGGATCTCTTACAGTAATAGTATCTATTCGGGCAAAAGGATCATAACGAAATTCTCTTGCTGTCCCCCCGGGGTAAGTAATTCTTTCAGGCCCACTCCATGAATATTTATTGACTGTAAGCATTCCTTTCCCAGGGATAATCAAATTTTTAAGACTGTTTGTAGAATCATACTCATATGTATAGGTAATCTTGTCAGGCCCGGTAAATGTTCTGTTTCCAGTCGTGTCATCATAAGTATAAGAATAGGAAAGGCTAAAGCTGCCATAATTTACTGTTTCATCAGTTTTTCTTCCAAGATCGTCATATTGGTAAACCGCAGAAGTTTTTCCATCGTTATAAGTGGAAATTTGACCTAACTTATTATAGGTGAATGTAACCGTTTTATTTGGATTTTCATGATCATCTTTTGTGAAATAATCTATTTGTTTAATATTTCCTAAATGATCATGTAAATACTTTACTTTATTCCCTATACTATCAAATTTTTCAAAAAGATTACCAGCATCGTCATAGTTTAAAATTATTTCCTGCCCCATTGGCCTGATAATTTTTCTTCTATTATTGTTTTTATCATATTTAAATTCAGTAATATTTTTTCTGGCATCTTTTATCGAAATCAAATTATTTCGGGCATCATATTCATAATGCGTAGTGTCTTTTTCAGAATTTGTAACGTTCTTCAAACGCCCGAGTGCATCATATTCATAATGTGTTGTATTCCCATTCTTATCAGTATAAGATATAATATTTCCCAATTTGTCATATTTATAACAGGTTGTATACGATATTCCTTCATTAAATAATTCATTTATTTCAATGACTCTGTCGCGCGAATCATATTTAAATTCTTTTGAGAACGAAGGAAATATAGTCTCTACCGGTTGTAATAAACTTGATGGAAGTCCTGGTTTAGATCTATCAAAACTGTCCATATATTTAAACTCAACATAATTACCTGCACCATCAAAATTTTTTACTACTCTCTCAAAGTTATCGTATTCATGTTTCCTGATTTTTTTCCCTCTGGTTGTTGTGCTTTTAAGCATCCCCTTTTTGGGTCCATATTCGAAATGATCTTCTGTTGTGTCTGAGTAAGTAACTTGGTAAACATTGTTATTTACATCATAATCGAACTTAGTTCGCCTTTCATAAGGGTCAGTTATATAAATTATATTTCCAGCACCATCATATTCAAAGACTGTCTTATCTTTTGTAGATGTCTTATCATTTTGAGGAGTCTCTATAGATTTCAGCCACCCCATATTATCATACGTATAGGTCCAGATATCACCCAGAGGATTTTTTCTAGTCAAAATATTGCCCATAATATCATGAGTGTATTCCCATATCCCATGCTCAGGATCTTCCAATTTGACAAGGTTACCAACATCATCATATTCCAAAAAAGTTATGGCATCGCCAGGTTCTATAATTCTTTTATTATTTTCGTCTATATCCTCGTACAGTGTTATTCTCTCTAAGTCAGTTCCTTCAGCTTCTGTTTTTTGAATCAACTGCCCAAAATCATCATATTTGTATGATGTAATAAATCCTTTTTCATCTGTTACTTTTATAAGTTTTGAAGATTTATATTCATATTCGTAAAAAACTGTTGTATCATCAGGATATTCAACTTCGATTATATTGCCCCACTCATCATACTTTATTGTAGTCTTTCTTCCTAAACTGTCAGTAACAATTGAAACACGACCATTTTCAAGGAAAATATTTTTTTGAATAATTTCTCCATTTATTGCGATTTTTTTGGTAGATCCAGAGCTATCAAACCAAGATTCTTTTATAATACCTGTATCTTTTTTAATTTGAGTATAATATTCTTTTTTACCATCATCATAATTATAGTCAAAATATGTACCCTTACCAACATCGTCAGTCACACTTATTACATAATCATAATTATTGTATTCAATAAATATCGTTCTTCCAGCAGCATCTGTTTTAGATTTTAACCTTCCTTTAGTATCATATTGATAAATAGTTTCTTTTTTGTTCAGATCGGTAAACTTTGATAATTTACCGGAGTCATAATCATATTTAACCTCTCGCATAGAAAAGTCGTGAATTAACTCAATCAAACCGTCATCATTGTATACGTACCACAGCACCTGATTCGAATTATCATCCTCAACGCCAATCAAATTACCATTGTCATCATAAAGAAAAGAAACTTCCTGGTTACCTCTGTTACCATAAGATAGGCGCCTGCCTTCAGGATTATATTCACTCCAATTTCCAAACTTATCCCACCATCGATAGTTACCTGATGGCATTTTCTTAATATAACGTTCTGCATCAAAGGACCACATTTTCTCTCCATTTGTTGACGTATGCGATGGATTATAAATAACACCTTCTTTAATAAGGATAGTTCCTTTATTATTTGTTTGAATAATCAAATTTTGAACCTGATGATCAAAGTGCCAATTATTATCATAGAAGCTTCTTTTAACTCCAACAGTAAAACCTGGAACTTTTAGAAAAATATCAAGAGCTTCGTCTAAATATTCCCCACGAAGTAAATCTACCGAACTATGAACAGCCTGTCGTGCTGCCTGCTTGCACGATTCGTCAAAAACAGGACAATATCTTTTTGGGCCACAAACAATTCCGGATGGAATTTTGGAAGGCGGTGAATATGAAGAATTAGAACCCTGTCCAGGTGTAACAGTGAAAAAAGCAATACCTCCACCACCACCACTACTACTAGTAGTAGTACTATCACAAATACCATAAACTTTTGTTAGACAAAAACATTCTATACCTTCGTAAACCGAACCATTTGAACATGCAAAAATATACCATAAACAATAAAAGCTAGTATAAGTTCGACAGCCACCACCACCAGCATCATCTTCACCAGTTAGACGACGAAGGCAAGTAACACGATAAGGAACTGTTATTGATTCCTTGGCTTCGATGGATTCAGGAATTTCACCGAGAAATTCATATTTAAAAAATTCATCGCTTTGAGGTGGTTTAAAGTTAAGTTCTTCAGCACGTATCAATCCATAGTTTGTAAATCTTATCTCTCCACTGAATACATCACCAGGAACCATATCTGGGATTACGATAGAAGCTGGTTCAGCAACAATTACCGCTGCTGGAACATCAGTCTCAAATGTAGCTTTCAAACTTATTTCATATTTATCTTCAATGGTAATTTCATTTACTTCCCATTCTACACTTACAAGATTATTCTTAAGAAAAACTTTTTGTATATTAGTGATACCTGGTTTAATACTTACCCTGTGAATATAAGACTGGTGATTATTAGCAGTAATCACACATTTGTATCTTCCTACAGGTAAATTGCTAAATGAGGCCTCACCAAGACTATCAGTAAACTGAGTCTGTTCAATAGTTAATACTTTTTCATTTTGAAGTTTTATTTTTGCACCCTCCAAGCCTTGAATCTGCTCATTTGTCTCAGGATGAATTGTAGCTGTGTAAATATCTGAAATTTTATACAAAAGGTCCCCCTGTCCTGACTGTGTTACTGAAACTACAATAAGAATATTCTTTTCTAAATAATTTGAGCTGGTTACTTGTAGATAGAAGTTGTACATACCTTCTGCAATGTCAGCTCCAGGGTTGAATGTTACGCTGGTATTATGTCTTTCACCAACTTCAATATTCTCCTGTTCTGCAGATGAATTTAGTACTGCCCATTCAGGAGCATCAGAGCCATCTTCAGTTACAAGAGAAAGTTTTAAATCATTAAGAGCAGCATTTCCCTTATTTTCCAGAACAATTGTTTCAGTAACAGTTTCTTTTAATGCCAATCCTGTTTCAACATGATTTGGAGTGAAGAACAGTACAGGTTTTGCTTCGGAAAAACTTGTATTTAAAGTTATTTT
>Ga0272440_1003593_pt1 | contig 11489 bp, 13 predicted proteins | sample SSMMMBAug17_FD_192440 | JGI IMG/M metagenome (GOLD analysis project Ga0272440, IMG submission 192440) | Marine sediment archaeal communities from Little Sippewissett salt marsh, Falmouth, MA, United States - SSM-MMB-Aug17 | ecosystem: Environmental > Aquatic > Marine > Wetlands > Sediment ... | reverse complement strand
AAAATTTATGTTTTATTCTAAGTCGTTTCGATAGATTTCTAATAACAGAAAACGCCTTTTCAACAGTTTTTTCCCCATCCGGGTTTACCAGACAACAGGTTGCTGGTGAAATTAAGCTTTTTGACAGCAGCAGATCTTTGTCGATCTTATGTTTCTTGAGATTGTCCCAAACCTGTTCAAGCCTCATTTCCAACGAATCAATATTTTCATTTTCAAACGGTTCAAAATTTGTGGGTACAATTCCCCATACAAGCGTGCCCCCTTTATCTAAAAACCGAGAGATAGATTTGGCATAAGATGAAAAAATCTCTCCATTGGAATAAATGTCCAGTGCCAAAATGTCGATGTCCAAATTTAGTAAAAAGTCCCAATCTGGATTGCCGCACAAATGAACACCGGCAGGTCTATCAATCATCGAATAAAAAAGATCCATGTCTTGCTTTGCCTTATTGGAATCATATCCGGAAAGCGCATTAAAAATAAATTGAAGCCCAGGCTCGTCCACAAACATGAATGCGTTGGGATTGAGTTGTTTGAGATTCCGAAGCTGGACATTGATTCTTTTAGCCATGAATTCAAGCATGAATGGCCGGACAGTATCATCAAACAGGATGGGGCGTTTATCCTGATCCAGCACATTGAATCCAAAACTGATTGGTCCTTCCAATTGACCGCGAATAGCTGGATAACTTGATAAATCCATAGCAAGGAATTGATGGTATACCTGGGAATAATCTCTTCCAATATCAAAATATTCAGGTTCATCGAAATGCGCCATGGCATCTTCAAGTTCATCGACAAATTTGTCCATTGAGAAGGAAAGCTTTTGGTTTTCCAGATCCAGAATAATTCCTGGGAAATGTTCGGAAGCCTGAACATACATATCCTCATAATAGTTCAGCCTTGGAAGTTGGGGCCAAAATGGGATATCGAGTGAAAGCGCCTGCTGAAGCGCCTTGGAAGCATCCTTATGGGGCATTACAGCCATGGCGGTTGTATGTAATTTGCCTGGAATTGTCATTATAATCTGTCCCCCATATTTTCAATGATCCAGGAGTTTATTCAAAAACACATGCATACGCTGATTTGAAATCGAAACACAGGATGTATTATTTCTTATGTCATCGGCATTCTGAATATATTTTTCTTTATCGAGTTCATCACCGCAATGAGTAATCAACTGTTCGATGCTTTCCTGGGTCGATTCCAAATGAAACTGAAATCCATAAATTTTGTCTTGATAAACAAAGCCCTGATTTTTGCATGCTGCTGTTTCGGCGAAATGAATTGCTCCATGCGGAATATCAAAAGTATCCCCATGCCAATGAAACGCATGGAATTCATCAGGCCATAAACTGTCAAAGATTGTTTTTGCTGACATCCTGATTTTCTGTACTGGAAACCAGCCGATCTCTTTGCAAGAATTCCTGTAGACTTTGGCCCAATACATCTGCAATTAATTGGGCGCCCAGACAAATGCCGACGACTATCTTGCCATTTTTTATGGCCCCTTCAATAAATTTTTTTTCGGCCTTCATCCAGGTATATTTGTTTTCATCGTGGACTCCCATCGCTCATGATGATCAGACAATCAAAATCATTCAGATTTGGTAAATCATGATTTTGATATAAAGCTGTCATAGAAGGGCTCAAGCTGTGAACTTGCAACCATGTTTCAATATAGGCCAATCCCTCAAAGGGCACATGTTGTAAATAATGAAATTTCATATTTATTTCCTTTAAAAACAGTCAACCGAAAAATCCGGTATCAGGTCGCTTCATTTTGAAAATTCCTTGAAAAAATTCTTTATGATAATGAACTCCTTGAGCTCTATATCTATCCAATTGTCTATAAAAGTCATTGGCCAAGGAGCTTTCAGATATTTCTTTTAAATTGGATTCCACAATCAATATACTGGATGTAAGGCAAGTGTAGGTCAAACTAACGGCCACCTCCAAATCAGCCGTGGTTGATTTAGGGATCGCTTTTTTAACCATTGTAAGACGGTCGAGTAATTGAATACTTGTTTCGATCAATTCCATTGGCGGTTTTAAGGACAATTTATATGCGTCTTGAACAATATCGGTACTGTTTGAATCAGCATCACGGCCATTATTAGACAATTTCCGAGTTTCAAAAATTTGAGCATATGCATTGGCATCCTGATCCATTATATCGAGGCATTTTTTATGGAAGCTCAAAAGGTCATCTATAATGCTTTCATCAAACGGATGATCACCCGTTTTTAATCCCTTTTTGAATGACAATTTAGCTACAAATATACTTAAGGCACAGGCAACGGCACCCACAAGGGCAGTTGCAGAACCGGCTGCCGGAAGGGGGGGATTATCATTTGCAAGCCTTTCCAGGAAATCGGATATGGTTAAATCCTTAAACGGAATAGCTTGTTTCATGTACTTCCTCCTAATCAGCCTGGATGTCTTGTCCGGATTGTCTACTTCGTTAGTTCATTGAGATCAAAGCGATTGATAATGGAACCAAATCGCTGGCCATTTTTACTGAATTTTTTATATAATGCGATGCATTTTGTTACAATGTGAAGAACTTCATCTTCATTGAATATGCCAAGTAGCTCAAGGGCTAATTGTGGATGCCGACCGAGTTTACCTCCAATTTGTACCCTAAATCCTTTTTTTTCAGCAACAAGGGTACCTGTTGGGCATGTAGATACACATTGGCCGCAAGCCACACAAGACTCAAAATCAATGATTGGTTTTTTAATATCTTGGTCTAGGGTGATTGGATTTTCTTTACATTTAAGAGCGCAGGCTTCACATAAAGTGCAAGGCATATCAGAAAGCTTTGGCAAAGTTGCACCAATAATCCCAATATCCTTTATTTGTGGTTGAGAACAGGCGTTGGGGCAATCGGCAATGGTTACCCTGAATTCATGATGGAACTTGAGTGGTTCTTTGACCTGTGTTTTTAGAAAACCAAGAAGATTTTCAGATTCAAAAATCTGTTCAATCCGGGATATAAGGTTTTCTGTTTCTATTGTTCGATTTGGGCACCCACCAGCGCCAAAGCATGTTTCTACTCGAAATCCCTTGATTTCAGATTCCATGTTTGAAAGATATCTGGCCTGTGTTGTTTTGACTTCAATAATTGACACAACATTCTTTCCTGATGCCATTGCCTCTTTCTCTACACGGGATTTTACCTTTTTTCTGACAAAAAAGGGTATTCTTTTTACAGCTTCTTCAGCTTCTTTCGTCCATTTCATGGCTGTCCGTTCAATGGCTGCAAAATATCCTTTTCGTTTATCGACCTCCCATTCTTTTTTTATGTTTTTGAGAAGATCTGAATGAACAACCGCTCCGGGATTATCGGTAATGGTTACCGCTGATAAGCGTCCGTCTTCGAAAGCTTCCTGTGCCAGACCTAAAACACTATCAATGGACCGACCGGTGGATTCGGCTTTTGGTACCAATTCCATTGTAATCACGAATTTTTCCGGATCATTGATGTCATTTTGAAACGTTACAGACATTTGAGCATTAAATCTCCTGATAGTTATTACTTTTTGAACAGCATAGCCGGTTTTACAGTGCTTCCGGTTGCATTTGGAAAATCTTCGGCCTTGTATGCTTTTTTATTGTGTTTGATTAGTTCCCGGGCTTCGTGCATAAAACTATTGAACCGTTTTTTGCATTCGTAGAATCCATGCCACCATGAATAATCCGGGGCCATCATGGCAGCTCCCATGCGGGCACGCCTGCCTTCATGATGCCAGAGTTCATAATATTCAACTTCCAGATGTTCATCAAAAAACTTGGTTTTATCCAAAAGTCCTTTGGCGTAAAGCTCATCCAGCATTTTCTTGGCAGGTTGAAAGTAAACCGTGTTGTATTCTTCAACCACTTTATCCAGTTTTACATAATGCGCATCCACCCAGGTTTTTCCATGACACTGAATACACATTTCTTTCATTTTATCTCGTTCAACCTTCCAGTTGGTCTGGGAAGGAAACGCCTTAAAATCCTCCGGCCTGATAGTCAGCGGGGCCTGGAGTTCCCATGACAACCTTTCGGTCACATCATGGCTGGTCAAAACCGTCCCTGCACCGGACATATGGCAGGATGCACAGGTAGGACATCTGAAATCCACACCTGGCGACCAGGTTCCCGGAGCAGCGTTCCAATTGTAGTTATCTCCATGAGCCGTATAAATATCACCATGTTTGGATTCCATATAAATTTCAATTTGGGGATGATCAGGCCCTAAATGACATTGACCGCAAGCTTCAGGCTTTCTTGCTTCCATAACAGAAAACATATGGCGGGTATGGCAACTTGTACAACTGCCCTTGCTGCCGTCCAGGTTTATACGACCTACGCCAACATTAGGCCATGTCTCAGGGTCCAACTTTCCTTCTTTAGTTTTCAGTATGGTACCGTGACAATGGTAACATCCGGCAGCGCGTTCAAAATCGCTGTTCATACCATGATTAAACCATGGATCAATTTTCCAGATAATCTCCATAGTATTGGCGTGTTTGCTTTTGCTGTATTGCTTGGCTTCATCCGGATGACATCGGGAACAGTCCTTGGGCGTGACAACTGCTGATACCGGTGTCTTATACTCTTTGCTTCCGAAGGGATTGTCAGATATTTCATATTGCTTATAGTGTTCAACGCTCACATCCGGGTCAAAGGATTCGGCCTGGTGGCAGTCCAGACAAGTGATATTGGCGCTGGCATGACGGCTGCTGGCCCAGTCTGCAAACAAGCCGGGATGCTCTTTCTTGTGGCATTGGATGCAAGCCACTGCTTCCTTTGACATGCTGCGCTCAATCCTGAACTCCTTTACCTTGGCAGCATTTGATGGAGATTGCGCTAAGGCAACCTTGACTACAATTGCAGCGGTGATCATCACAATAAGCAATAACCCCCAACTTGATTTTTTCATAGATCATCCCCTCCTTAATTGTTTATTGCCCCAATCCTCTATAGGGCGGGTTATATTGTTTGTATACATAATATTCAGTTGAATTATGAACCAGGTTTCTATGACAATCGACACATTTTTTTTGATATCCCGGTCTTGGATAACCGCTCGATGCGCCAGCATAGCTCCACGTTTATTGGGTATGTGCAACAGATTCCGATGACATTTCATGCATTGGTCATTCTTGAAAGAAGCGTATGCTTTTTCCCTGTTTTCAGCATGATCATATTCATCCTTCAAGAAATGAGCAACGACATCTTTGATGCCATGAGCGGTTTTGGTATAAAAGAAATTAAAAGTATCATGCGGAGCAGGAAGGTGGCAGTCCATACAATCGGCCACCACACCATGAGCATTATTGGCATGTATCGAGGTTTTCCATGTGTTAACGGCAAATTGAATTTCGTGGCAGGATGCACAAAACCCAGGAGTTGATGTGCGTACCATTGTAAAATATGTCATACTGAAAATTGGGAAACCAAGCAGGATACCTATAGATATTAAGATTACCATTTTCAAATACCTTTTTGCCATACAGAACACCCCTTCAATTTTTGGTAGCTTTTTATTTATCCATGCTTATTAAAGCCTTCTTGATAAATCAGCAAAGATTCAAATGTGTTATATGCGATCGTGGTCAATACAGATTTTTTAGTTTTACTTGTTTATCTTATGATTTTTTGCATAAAATATCAAGATATTAATAACAATTCCCACTGAGAAGTCAGATTCTTCATTATCATCCGACTTCTCAGTGAGAAAGCATTTGATTTACTCAACTTTTTCAAATTCATCCTTGTCGACACCACATATGGGACAAACCCAATCCTCCGGAAGATCCTCGAAAGAAACACCAGGCTCGATACCGCCTTCTTCATCACCTTCGGCAGGGTCGTAGATATAATCACAAGGAATGCAACGCCATTTTCCCATGGTTATCCCTCCATTTATTATTTTCCAGCCATCATTGCCGCAATATCTTCCTCAACAGTTCCAATGGGTTTGATATCAAATTTTTCAACCAGAACATTGGCCACATTTGGAGACAGAAAGCCCGGCAGGGTGGGCCCAAGCCGAATTCCTTTGACACCCAGAAACAGCAGCGCGAGCAGCACAGCCACGGCCTTTTGTTCATACCACGCAATGTCATATGAAATAGGCAGTTCATTGATGTCATTCAACCCGAAGACCTCTTTGAGCTTAAGAGCAATAACCGCCAGGGAGTATGAATCATTGCACTGACCTGCATCTAAGACGCGGGGAATGCCACCAATGTCTCCCATGTCCAACTTGTTGTAACGGTACTTAGCGCATCCGGCCGTCAGAATAACTGTGTCCTTGGGTAAATTTTCAGCCACTTCGGTAAAGTAGCTGCGTGCTTTCTGACGTCCGTCGCATCCGGCCATAACAACGAAACGTTTGATAGCTCCTGATTTTACAGCATCGACAACCTTATCAGCCATGGCCAATACCTGATTATGTGCGAAACCTCCCACAATTTTACCGGATTCGATCTCTTGTGGCGGTGTGCATTTTTTAGCCCTTTCCACAACTGCGGAAAAATCCTTTGCACCACCTTCAGGTCTGTTTGAGATGTGTTGGGCTCCTACATAATTAACAACGCCGGTAGTGAACAGCCTGTCCAGATAGGTGCTATCCTTTTTTAAAGGCACCAAACAGTTGGTAGTCAAAATAATGGGACCGTTGAAGGATTCAAATTCTTTGTTTTGATGCCACCAGGAACCACCATAGTTTCCAATAAAATGATCGTATTTTTTAAAGGCTGGGTAATAATTAGCTGGTAGCATTTCACCATGCGTATAAACATCCACGCCAGTCCCTTCTGTTTGTTTGAGCAACTCCTCCATGTCTTTCAGATCATGACCGGAAATCAGGATGCCAGGATTAGTGCCCACACCGATGTTCACCTCGGTAATTTCAGGATTGCCATAGGCTTTGGTATTGGCCTCATCCAGAAGAGCCATGGTGTTTACGGCTGTTTCTCCTGCTTTCATGACCATATTGATCATTTCATCTGTTGACAGATCTTTTGTGGTGGAGACTAAAGCTTCCATAAGAAAACCATCGATGTCATTTTTTTCATGACCTAAAACGGCTGCATGATCGGCATAAGCGGCAATTCCCTTTAAGCCGATGATCAGCAGCTCTCTTAAGGAGCGTATATCCTCGTTTTGGGTGGCCGTAATGCGAACTTCATCGGACATGGCCTTGGATACGATCTCTTCCTTGTTATCCGAAGACCAGATAGCGCAGTCTGGTAGCTCGCCGGATATGTCCGCCGCCACCTTTTCTTTGACGGCATCCCTGACTTTGAGGGCATCTTTAATTCGGTTGACAATCACACCATTATCCCAGGCCACATTGGTAATGGTTGTAAAAAGTGCTTCACATATAAAACGAGCAGCGGCTTTATCCACACCATCTTTTTCTTTCAGTTTTTCTCCATAAACTGAAATACCTTTGCACACGTAAATAAGCAGATCCTGGAGATTGGCAGTTTCCTCTGGTTTGCCGCACACGCCTTTGACTGTGCAACCGGTGTTTTTAGCTGTTTCCTGGCATTGAAAACAAAACATAATTTTTCCTCCTTTTATTATATTAGATTTCATTTATATGACATCCAACTTCCAAAGACTATAAAAATATAATTGTAAAAACAATGTATTATTTATACTTTGGGTTCAATTACCTCCCTCAAATCTTTTAACAAATGTTCCAATTTGATATTGTAAATGCTGGCAGCTTCCTCTACCGTATGGAACTTTTCGGCCGGACATCCAACACAAAGCATTTTTCTTTTGATAAAGACAGTTATTGCTGATGGATGACATTCTATTAATTCGCTGACCGTCATTTTGGAGTTTAGATTCATGATATCTCAATTACCTTCAACAATTGTTTTTGTCTTTGCGCCAGCGCAATTAAATGTAAAAAAATAAATTTTCCAAATCAGTTGGCACAGCAATACAAAAAAACAAAAAAACTGATAGCCCCATTAGATTATTTGAGCAAAGGTCACCAGCGCATGAGGATTGGCTACAACAATACGTTCACGAGTGGACGCAATCCACCCTTTTTTTTCCCAGCTACTGAGTGTACGGCTCACAGTGTACAGGGTAGTGCCAGTGTAATCAGCCAAATCCTGACGACTGAGCCGAATATCAATCAAAACTCCTTCATCGGTTTTGCGGCCCGATTTTTTCATGATGCGTAAAATTGTTCTGGCAATACGCTGTTCCACACGCTCCGCACATAACTCAAGATAGCGATTTTGAATATCATCCAATCGGTCAACCACTGACCGAAGGATATTGATAAACAATTGCGAGTGTGTGGTAATGAGTTTCATCATAATTTCCCGTTTCCAGCCGACAACTTCAGCAGAGTCAACGATTTGGGCCGTAGCTGGATAATTTTTCCCTTGGAAAACTGAAATTAAAGCGGTCATTTCACCAGAGTTGATATACCGGACTATGACTTCCTTTCCATCTTCATGCAGTTTGCTTAGTTTAAGACATCCCTTCAGGACCAAATAACATTGGATAGCGGGTTCCCCCTCACGAAAAAGTGTATCTCCCAATTGAAAAAGATGTCGATGGCCGGAACAAAGAATTTCGGATTGTTCCTTCTTTTCAATACCATCAAAAAAATCGGATTGTGTGAATCTATCTGAAGGGTTTATGATATTGGTCATAATACTCCTTTTTTCCTTTATTTAAAAATTTCAAAACGATTTCTTTCATTTTCATTAAGCAAATATTCATGCTTAACGAGGTTTAACAAGTTGTCCGGGGAAATGATGAAATTTCTCACTTTTCCCCCTCTTTTTAATTGCCTCGGCATCCTTCATGAAATGAACAAATCTATGCTTCAATTCATAAAAACCATGCCACCAGGCATAATCAGGTGCCATCATGGCTGCTCCCATTCGCGCACGTCTTCCTTCATGATGCCATAACTCATAAAACTCCCACTCGATATCTTCATCAAAATAGGATTCCTTTGAAAGAATCCCTTTTTGATACAATTCATCCATCATTTGTTTAGCGGGAAGATAATAGTTGTCATTATAATTTTGAATAACCTTATCCAGGTTTGTAAAATGCTCATTTCGCCAGCTTTCAGAATGACACTGCATGCAAACCCATCCCATTTTTGATCTTTCAACCTGCCAATCGGTAGTGGCGGGAAAAGGGGTGAAATCACTGGGGTGAACCGTTAAAGGTGCTTGTATCTCCCATGCCAGCCTTTCAGTTACATCATGGGATGTTAAAATTGATCTACCAACTGCCGACATGTGACAGATTGCGCAGGTTGGTGCTCGGAAATCTCTTCCAGCCAACCACATGCCATCCTCTGGTATCCAGTTCCATGAGTTACCTTCGGCATGATATATCGTACCGTGCTTGGATTCATTGTAAATTTCAATCTGAGGATGATCTGGGCCCAGATGGCATTGATCACAAGCCTCTGGTCTCCTTGCTTCCTGAATTGAAAATTTATGGCGTGTATGACAACTGGTGCAGCTTCCCTTACTTCCATCCGGGTTTATCCGGCCGACGCCAACATTCGGCCATGTACCTGAAACCGGGCGGCCATCTTTGACCTTTATAACTGTGCCGTGACAAGCGAAACATCCGGTGGTTCGTTCTATCTCATTGTTCATGCCATGCTGGAGCCATTTATCAACCTTCCACATAATGGCAATGGTATTGGCATGCTTGCTTTTTGCATACTGATTATATTCCTCTGCGTGGCAATTTTCACAGGTTTTAGGGCTTACAACAATCGATATCGGCTGTTTAGTATGCTTGAAATGATCTTTGAATGCCAGGTCGGACGAATCATCCAAAAGATGATGGCATTTGTAGCAATCTACCCCGACCTCTGAATGTACACTTTTTTTCCAATCATAGTAGATGCCGGGATTCAGTTTTTGATGACATTTGATACAGGATTTTGAGACAATCTCAATCATCCTGCTTTCGTACGGTTTTGATACCGGAAGTCCCCATCTCCAAACGGCAACACATAATAAGATCAAAAGAATAAAAATAATGTTGGTATAGGTCATGAAAATAAATCTTTTTCAGGTTGGACTGATTCTTTCATGGTATATTTTTGACCCTTCGGCAGTGATTATCGTTTCCTTGACCAGCCGATATGCTTCCATTTCAAAAAATTTCGTTCTGCAGCGATTATCATCTCCTTGACCAGCCGATATGCTTCCATTTCAGAGAATGTCCTTTGGCAGCGATTATCATTTCCTTAGCCAGTCGATATCTTTCCGTTTCAGAAAATTTCCTTCGGCAGCGATTATCTTTTCCTGCCCCTTATGATATCCTTCCGTTCGCACGATCCTAGTCTCCTAGTCGTGTGGCCAACGCCTCACATCACCGGCAGTAAAAAGCAGAGCGAGGAACGAGCGGTGCTTTTTGCTGTCCGCGTGCATGTGATTGTTATGCTTTTATTCTTTCTAAATGCTCTTCTACCAGTGGGCACAGATCATTCCCCAGTTCCTCTTGAACAAAATGACCTACATTTCTGTACTCATGTACCTCTGCATTTTGAAATAGAGCTTTCCATTTCTTTAGCTCAATATCTCGAAAAGCAATATCTTTTTTGCCCCATACAATCATTGACGGCTTATTGGAAATAGTGTTTCGTTTTTCCCAAAGACTTAACAACCAACTGTTTGATTTAATTATTTGCTTAGGAAATACCCAGCATCCTTTTCTATCTTTTTCGGTCTTTAGTGGTTCGATGTAATGTTGATGAATATGAGGAGACATTTCAGTTCCAAACATATTTTTCATTAAAACTTTTACAAAGAAATTATACTTCTTTATTAATGTCCTACCTATGATTCCGCCCATGAACCTGCTAAACATCTCATAGTGAAAAACACCTCTTACCGGCCACATCCACGTATTCGTGACAATTATTGATTTGATCTTATCTGGATGATTTACTGCATACGACATTCCTATAGGGCCTCCCCAATCACCAACAATCAATGTGATTGAACTTATGCCAAGATGATCAAGGAGCTTTTCAAAGTTCAACGCATGGTTTTCAGGCAGATAATCCCAATTTTCCGGTTTCTCAGATAAACCAAAGCCAATATGATCTGGAGCGATACACCTGTAATTTTCCGACAAACACTTTATCAATTTACGGTACGTGAATGACCATGCCGGATTTCCATGAACCATGACAATGGCATGGTCTGAATCTCCTTCGTCAATATAGTGCATTCGCCCCATTGGGAGATCGTAATACTTTGGACTAAAAGGATACTCACTCTTATCTATCCATTTTTCCATTTCTTGATTCTCATTCAATGGCTTCATTAACTCCCCTGACTAATATTTTGTGCATAACAACAAGGTCAGCGGTGAGCGTCAGCGAATCCGCTGAACCGGCTGGTTATGTTAAATGCGTTTAATGAGATGTCAGTGGATCGCAGGTTTTTCTCAGAATGATATCTTTAAGTATC